>OKOG01000020.1_pt1 | contig 147805 bp, 116 predicted proteins | sample 1610191 | NCBI WGS metagenome assembly OKOG01 (sample SAMN04436628, study PRJEB24849) | human gut metagenome | biome: human gut; feature: NICU; material: stool | host: Homo sapiens | place: USA: Saint Louis, MO | collected 2012-04-22
TACGAGATCGGTCTCGGCATTCCTGCTGAACCGCTCTTCCGATCTTTCAGGTTACTGGCAAGGTACTTCTGGAGGACACGATGACGACCAATCCATCATCCAGTGCAGGGCCCAGCCCTGTGCTACGGCTGTTGGGCCCGGTCGATCTGGTAAGTGCCCGTGGTCAGATTCCCAGCAAGGCTCGACGCCAGTGCTTGGAGTACGCGGCGTGGATCCTGGCCCACCCCGGGGCCCGTTCCACCCAGATGTCCGACAGCTTGCTGGTTGCCGAAACCACCCGACGATCCAATCTGTCCCGGTTGCGACGGTGGTTGGGCAATGACGACTCTGGCGAGCCCTATCTGGCTGACGCCTATGACGGGCGTCTGCGGCTCTGTGACGAGATCACCACCGACTGGGAGCATCTCGAGGTCCTCATCACCGCTGGAGTGGCCCGTGCCACCGATGCGGCACTTGCCGGAGCCCTGGACCTGGTGCGCGGTGCACCACTTGCCGATGCCGCCCCTGGGCAGTGGTTGTGGGCTGAGGAATGGCGGCTGGAGATGGTGCAGACCATCCGCGACATCGGGGCCGAGCTGGCTCGGCGTCGGATGGCCGAAGGTGATCTCGACGGAGCCCGACGCGCCGTGAATCGAGCGTTGAGTGCGTGCCCCCAGGATGAGGTGTTGCTCACCACACAGATCCGTATCGCTCACCTGGCCGATGATCGTTGTGAGACGGAACGTCTGGTGTACCTGTTGGCGCGCCAGGCGCGCCGCATCGGCGTCGACCTGTCGGACGAGACCGTCACCGTGCTTCAGGAGGTGATGGAGGGACGACCACGTACCCGAGTGGTGTGAGGCGGTGAGCCAATGCCACGTCGGGGTCGGCCCCGCAGCTGGAGGCGTTCGGCACGACGTCGTGGGGTCAGCACGACGTCGGGCATTGTCAGTCCTTCACACCTTCACATGTGCAGGGTTGGCGGCCGTCGCTGACGGGTCCGGTCCTACGTGTTCCTGCATGTGTGCATGGTTTGCACCGGTGTCAGCTCACTCTTGAGCGGATCTGGCTCGGGCATTGGCATCGTTGGGCCATTGGTCGAGCCACGGTTGACGTGGCGGGGGCAGGGTCATCCCTCGGGCCAGGTCACCTCTCGGGCAGAGTCTTCTGGATGGCCAGTGGTTCCCCTCCCAGGGCAGTGCCCCGATTGAACTCCGTATCGCCGTACCGATGGGTGCGCAGCAGGAAGCCGATCCCCAGCAGCAGGTACGCCCCACCCAGACCCAGGAGGTGCGGGGTGGACATGCCCTCATCGGGGATGAGAGCTGCTGCCAGTGCGGATCCGCCGACGAAGGCTGCGTTGTAGACCATGTCGTAGACGATGAAGACACGTCCCTTGAAGGCGTCGGCGACGTGGGCCTGGCAGATGGTGTCGGTGCCCGCCTTGACCGATTGGGCGAACAGGCCGATGAAGAACGACGCGATGAGCAGGGCGAATCGATTGATGATCGACCCGGGGAACACCTGCACCACGGCGGTGGCGACCATAAGACTGGTCAGGGCACGTCGCATACCGATGCCGTGCACCAAGGGGGGCATGAATGCTGCCGACAGCACGATCCCCGTTCCCATGACGACACCCCACACCATCATGTCGCCCATCGCCCCGTTGATGTCGGTCTGGGCGTGCAGCAGATTACGGTAGCCGAGGATCATTGCCACCGAGTACACCCCGAACAGCACCCGCTGGACGCCGATGAACGTCAACCCAGTACGTACCGTGGGCAGCTTGGCGCAGTGACGGAACCCCTCCAGGGCCGAGCGCAACACGTCGGAGGCACGCTCGCTGCGATCGATGCGGGTCGGTCCGAGTTCCCAACGGTCGAATCGCATGCCCAGGCCCACCGAGAATGCGAAGAGTGTCGCCGAGATGACGAAGATGATGGTGTCGGCGTGATGCACCGGCATGTGTCGGCCGGCGATCAGGCGCACGGCAGTCGCGATGACGGCACCCAGCATGAGCCCCAGCGGCCCGATGATCGGCATGATCGACGATGCCGTCAGATATTCGCGCTTGTCAATGGTGTGTTCCAGCCCGGCAGTGAGTGCCGTGAGCAGGAAACGGTTCATGCTCATCGCCACCAGCAGCAGAATGAGCAGGGCGATGTGGGAGGCCTTGTCGCGTGCGCCGTTCCACACCAGTACGCCCAGCATCAGGGCGATGAGGCAACGCAGACCGTCGGTACCCACGAGGATGCGTTGCCGTGACCATCGATCCAGCACCAGGGAGACGAATGGGCCGAGCAGACAGAAGGGCAGCAGTGTGATGGCAAGCACCATGGCAATGGACCACGCGTCCGGCTGTTGTTCCGGCGACAACAGGACGTAGGAGGCCATGCCCACCTGTAGGGTGCCGTCAGCAGCCTGGGTGAAGATGCGTACCCCAAGGATCCTGCGGAACCTGGGGTGACGCCACAGGCGCTTGAGGTTCTGCCAGAACACGAACTCTCCTTCGTCGACACATGTCGGCTGAGACGATCCTACGCGTACCAAGCACGTATGGGGTGTGCGACCACGAGGGTGTCACGAGGCTGCCGAAAACTCGTGATCGCGGGTCTTCCTGCGCCCCCGCCGAAAAGCCCAAGAGGTCACGGACAAAGTAATCCGATCATGGCACTGTGTGACATGAACTCCGCAGGGCAGGCGTTCAGGCGTCTGTGATGTGCGCGGATCCCCTGACGTGACGACGGTGGTCCAGCAGTCGGAGCAGTGGAGTGGTGTGCCGTGTTGTGTCACCAGAACCGCCACGGTGCGGCAGGATGAAACCTGCTGTCAACACATGCAGCGGTACGGGATCCACATTCAGAATCGGATGGTGCAAGCCGGGGGGATGACGTCGCCCCGTGTCGGATCCACCTACGATATTGGGCAGTAGGGTCACCAGTACCGCGCCGACAGGCGACGACCAGGCAACGACGATATGGAGGACATGGCGATGAAGTCGGATCTGCAGATCGCCCGGGAGGCTCGCCTCGAGCCCATTGAGCATGTTGCGAACCGGGCCTCGATCCCGGAGAGCTACCTCGAGCATTACGGCCGCGACGTCGCCAAGGTGTCCCTGGACATCGAGCAGGCCCACGAGGGACGCCCCCGTGCCAAGTACGTCGTCGTCACCGCCGTGACCCCCACCCCACTGGGCGAGGGCAAGACGACGACGGCAGTCGGACTGGCCCAGGGACTCGAGAAGATCGGTCGGAAGACGATGCTCGCCCTGCGTCAACCCTCGATGGGACCGACCTTCGGCATCAAGGGCGGCGCTGCCGGGGCCGGATACTCCCAGGTGCTCCCCATGGAGAAGCTCAACCTGCACCTCACAGGCGACTTCCACGCCATCACCGCCGCCCACAACCTCCTGGCGGCAATGATCGACAATCACCTGCACCAGGGCAACGCCCTCGACATCGAACCACACTCCATCTCGTGGCGTCGCGTGGTCGATGTCAACGACCGGGCCCTGCGCAACACCATCGTCGGTCTGGGATCCAGGATCGACGGTGTGCCCCGGCAAACCGGATTCGACATCACCGCAGCCAGCGAGGTCGGCGTCATCCTGTCCCTGGCCACCTCGCTGGCCGACCTACGAGCCCGGCTGGGGCGCATCGTCGTCGCCTACACCCGCAGCGGTGAGCCGGTGAGTGCCGAGGACCTCCATGCGGCAGGTGCCATGACCGTCATCATGAAGGACGCCATCAAACCCAACCTGTTGCAGACCACCGAGAACACCCCGGTGCTCGTCCACGCCGGCCCATTCGGCAACATCGCCACCGGAAACTCCTCGGTCATCGCCGACCAGGTGGGCAGCAGGTGCGGTGACTTCCTGCTCACCGAGGCCGGATTCGGTGCCGACATGGGAGCCGAACGGTTCTTCAACATCAAGTGCCGCACCTCTGGCCTGCACCCCGACGCCGCCGTCCTGGTGGTGACGGTTCGCGCCCTCAAGGCACACTCGGGACGTTACAAGATCGTCGCCGGGAAACCACTACCCCCCGACATGCTTGCCGACAGCCCCGAGGACGTACTCGCCGGTGCCGACAACCTGCGCAAGCACATCGAGATCGTCCGCACCTTCGGGGTGTCGCCGATCGTGGCACTCAACGTCTTCCCCGACGACCATGACGACGAGATCGAAGCGGTGCGTCGTGTCGCCGAGCAGGAAGGTGCTCACTTCGCCGCCTCCACCCACGTCGTCGACGGAGGCAACGGAGCCATGGAGCTGGCCCGCGCCGTCGTCGACGCCTGTCACCAGCCCACCGATTTTCGTTACACCTATGATCTGGCCGACAGTCTGGAGACCAAGATCGAGAAGATTGCCACCGAGGTCTACGGGGCCGACGGCATCGACATCTCGCCGCAGGCCGCCAAGGACCTCGCCCACTTCGAGGAGCTGGGCTACGGCCGACTGCCCGTCGTCATGGCCAAGACCCACCTGTCGCTGTCCCACGACCCCCAGCTCAAGGGCCGTCCCACCGGTTGGCGTCTGCCGGTGCGTGAGGTGCGCGCTGCCGTGGGCGCCGGGTACGTCTACGCGATCTGCGGCAACATGCGCACCATGCCCGGCCTGGGAGCCCATCCGGCTGCCGAACGCATCGACATCGACGACAACGGTCAGGTCGTCGGCCTCTTCTGAGCACCCACACCCCAGCCGGCCACGCCGACGGCTGCAGCGACGAACAACCACGGAACCATCCGGTACTTGATGCCCAGCGGCTTGTCCAGGGCAACGATGTCGTCGTCAACGTCATGCCCCTGCCGGTCGATGATCAGGTTGACGCGGTCACCCTGGGAGAGCTGACCGTTCGACAGCGGCGGGGACAGGAGGATCCCGTCGTGCCCCTCATCGTGGTACGTGATGGCCGCCACAGTGCAGGCACGCCGCCTGGTCCGCTGCCAGGGATCCTCACACAGCCGGGAAGCGGTGCTGGTCTGGGTGACGACTCCGGTGATGTGATCGCCGGTGGCAAGGAATGTCTGGTTGCGGTCAGCCAGAACGAACAGCAGACCGGCCATGGCAAGGAGGAACACCGTTGCCGCTGCGGTGAGGATCTTCCAGACGTGGGTCACGACTGCCAGTGTAGGGGTTGCTTCCGAACCAGGTGACGTCCTGAACGCCATGCAGGTGTGGTCAATGCCGAACTGGCAAGGGACACTGTCATGATTCCCACGCCATGTGTCCCCACCGGATCGTGGGCATCGCCGAACTCATCGCAGGGGTGTGGACGAGGTGTCTGCTCGATCCTCGTGCTGCCGGGTACGCGTTGTTCGTCTCGATCGGATTCCGGTCCGAGTTCATCTCGATCTGACCTCGGTCCGAGGGGGGAGGTGGACACGGCACCTGGCCCGACCCCTTTTCGGGGCCGGGCCAGTCATGCGTCGAGCTGTTCTGGTGTGGGTGACACCACCACGGTCATCGTCAGGTGGTGCGGGCCGTCATCACGGTGGCAGCGGCGTCACCCACCATTCAGCTCAGCAGACTCACTCCTCGGCAAGCGCCTCGGTCGGTGCCGTCCGGGCGGCATGGCTGCCCGGCAGTATCGATGCCAACGCAGCGGCTGCCATGCAGATGAGGATGAGCCCGATCGTCCACGGCCAGTCGACGCCGAAGTGTATCTGCACATTGGTGTCGGCAGTCCGGAAGATCGACGAGATCCCCAACCAGGCGAAGTATCCACCGGCGACCACTCCGACGAACACCCCGACGAAGCTGGTCTGCAGGGCCTCGTGGAGCAGCATGAGACGCAGACTGCGCTTCTGCATGCCCATGGCCCGCAGCAACGCCGACTCGCGGCGTCGCTCCAGCACCGACAGGCCCAGGGTGTTGGCCACACCCACCAGGGCGATGAGCACTGCCACGCCCAGCAGGGCCGTGATGATCATGAGGATGACGTCCAGGATCTTGTCGAGCATGCCGGCTGCCGGGAAGCCGCCGTTGACGCTGACGCCCGAGGTGGACATCAGGGGCGTGAGCCGTTGCATGACCGAGGTCATGTTGGTGCGGTCCTGCATCTTCATCCACACTGCGCTCACCTGTCGAGTGTCGGAGAGCCGGTCGAGAGTGGACGTGGTGGTCAGGGCCTCGCTGAAGTCGAGGACACCGGAGACCTTCACGACGGAGAGCTCGATCGTCCCCTTCGATCCTGCGACCTTGATCTTCTCCCCCGTCCTGAACTGCGAGTTCTCGTTGACCAGAATGGTGTCGTCATTCATCTTCTCGGAGACGACGTCGCTGATCTGCGACATCTTGTCCTTCTCGGCGCCGTAGACGACCGTGGAGCTCTCGTACGAAGCCTTGTCCTTGTCGCCGAGATCGGCCAGCGTGCTCTCAAGCTGCAGCTGTGAGGCGACGTTGGGCAGGTCGTCAATCGTGCGCAGCGCGGTCTTGGGCAGTACCGGAGCCTCCCCAGATCTTCCGTTCGACGCCCCAGCGGTGGCATCAGGCGCCTTGGACGACCCCGATTGTGCGTTTGCAGGGCTCTGCTCCCCGTCCGGGGCGGGTTCCTCGTCCAGGGGAGGCAGCGTCGAGATCTGCATGTCGACCGGGAAGTGTTCCTCGATCATCCGATCACCGGTGGAACGCATGGTCGCGGTACCGATCTGCAGGGTCATCGACAGGCCGACTGCCAGCATGAGGGCCACGGCCGTCAGCGAGGTGCGGCTCGGGTTGCGCACTGCGTTGGAGGTCGACAGCCGTGCCGTCGGACCGAACGGACGAATGACCAGTCCGAAGAGCTTGATGAGACTGGGCACGTACAGCGGGGCCGCCGCGAGCACCGCGATCGACAGGAGGATCGCCGAGCCGATGGCCACCGGGATGGATGCCAGATTGTCGACGTGGAAGGTGAGCACCGACAGCCCGACACCGATGAGGAACAGCAGTGAGCACACGATGATGCGTGCGATCGACGCCTTCCTACGCTCCTCCACGGTGGGAACCGGGCGCAGCGCTTCCAACGGAGCCACCCGAGTGGCCCTGATGGCGGGCAGGAAGGCAGCCAGGACCGTGATGAGCACGCCGATGAGGAACTCACCGACCAGCTCACCCACCGGCCAGCTCAGACCGAACCACAGGGCACCGGTGCGGGCGGCACCGATGAGGGAGAGCACGATGCCCAGGACGATGCCGAACAGGGAGCCGAGCACACCGAGCACGATGGCCTCCCCGAGGACCATGCGGCGCACGTACCCCCCGGAAGCACCCACGGCACGCATGAGGCCGATCTGACGGCGACGCTGCGCCAGCAGGATGCCGAAGGTCGTGCTGATGATGATGACCCCCACCAGCAACGCGATGGCACCGAAGATCATGAGGCCGTACTTGGTGACGTCGAAGCTGCCGATGAGATCCTTGATCGACGCGTCCTGGAACTGTTTGGCGGTCTGTGCCGTGACGGGGTCGTTGGTGTCGAACTTCTGCACGCCCGCGACGTTCTTGACGATCGCCTTGTTGACGGCAGTGGCGTCGGACCCCGGCTTGACGTGCACCAACCAGGTGCTGTCGTCGCCGTCGTCCGATTCTCCCGGCCCGTCGACGTAGAAGGTCTCGTTGAGCAGGGCCTTGGGCTCATCGGCGATGCCGACCAAGGTGGCGTCCTGATCGTTGAACTTGAAGGTGTCGCCCACCTTGAGGTCGAGTTTCTTGGCGCCGTCCTTGGAGGCGACGACCTGGTTGGGCTTCTCGGGCCACTTTCCCTCGGTGAGCTTCGACCACCGGAATCCCTCGGACGGGGTGCTGTAGCTGGTGCCCATGACGTCCGAGCCGTTGTGGCTGGCCATGCCCGAGCTGCTGTACAGCGGCTCGACGTCCTTGACGCCGTCGGTGTCCTCGATGGCCTTGGTGACCTTGTCGGGCTTCTCGATGGCCTTGGTGACCGTGACGACCGAGTCGGCCCTCGTACTGTAGATGGCCTGACGCTTGCCCTCGGCGGTGCCCTGGGTGCGCAGGAAGATGGAGATCGTCGACAGGAAGCCGATCGAGATGGCGATGGCGACGATGGTGGCCACCACCCTGCCGGGGTGGTAGCGCACTTCCTTGAGAGCTTGGCTGATCATCACGCCTCCAGACTGGCCAGGGCCGTGCTGATGGTTTCGGCTTGCGGGGACTCGAAGTCATCGACGATATGGCCGTCGAAGAGCATGAGCGCCCGGTCGGCGTAGGACGCGGCGCGCGGGTCGTGGGTGACCATGATGATCGTCTGGCCGCGGTCGTCGACGCTGTGGCGCATGTACTCCAACAGACGGGTGCCGGCCTTGGAGTCCAGGGCGCCGGTCGGCTCGTCGGCGAAGACCACCGAGGGACGGGTCACCATGGCGCGGGCGCAGGCCACGCGCTGCTGCTGACCACCCGAGAGCTCCGAGGGACGGTGCCCCAGTCGGTTGGCGATGCCCAGCTCATCCACGATCTGGTCGAAGAGTTCCTTGTCGGGCTTCCGGCCGGCAAGCTCCAGGGGAAGCAGGATGTTCTGCTTGGCGGTGAGCATTGGCAACAGGTTGAACGACTGGAAGATGAACCCGACCTCCTCACGACGCAGCCTGGTGAGCTGCTTGTCGGGCATGGTGTTGAGCTCGTGGCCATTGAGGAAGGCACGTCCGGAGGTGATGGTGTCCAGGCCGGCCAGGCAGTGCATGAGGGTGGACTTGCCCGATCCGGACGGACCCATGATCGCGGTGAAGGTGCCGCGGGCGAAACGCACGTCGACCTGGTCCAGTGCGATGACACGGGTCTCGTCGGATCCGTACACCTTGCTGAGCCGCAGGCCGGCGGCAGCGTCGGGGGCGATCGTCGAGGAGCCAGCTGCCGGATCTGCAGGGCTGACTGCGTAACGCGGTGGTGTGGTCATGATGGCCTTTCGTCGGGAAGAGGCGTCTTTCGCCGTCATGACACACACGGTATGCAACGTTCCGGGTGACCAGCATCCTTCCGTGGGATGAAAAATGGCTCCGACCGGGGAAGGTGTGGGGTGGCTGGGTCTACACCGGTGGATGGGTGCCGGTGGTTGCCGACGGCTTGGCACGAGCCGGTCACCTCGAGACGAGGCAGCCTGGGCGTTGGGCAGCTTGGGCGTGGGTTGCGCCACGACTCAGGGCGAGGTGGGTTCTGGCCCGCGGTTTCGATGAATCCTGTGCAAACTCGATGAACCCTGCGCAAGGGCGCGTGTGCCGCGGGCAGCGTTGACTGCGAGGCCCCTTGACCACGGGGCAGCGTTGGTCACAGGGGTGTGTAAACGGGGCTGGTATGGGGAGCCATCCCCACACGCTCAGCGCACCAGGCCGACCTCGTGGGCCAGCAGCACCAGACCCACCCGGTCACGGCAGTCCAGCTTGCTCAGCAGACGTCCGATGTGGGTCTTGACGGTGCCCTCGGCCATGTAGAGGGTCTGGGCGATCTCGGCGTTGGTGGCGCCCTTGGCGATCTCCACCAGCACCTCGCGCTCCCGGTCGGTGAGCGAGGCGAGCCGCTCGTCGGCGGCATGGGGATCGGCGGGCAGGGTGGGCACGACGTGGTCGAGCAGACGCTTGGTGGCAGACGGTGCCACGACCGCCTCCCCGTCCGCCACGGAACGAATGGCCGAGAGCAGCTCGGCGGGGCGGGCGTCCTTGAGGAGGAACCCGGAGGCGCCGGCCTTGAGGGCAGCGTAGACGTACTCGTCCAGGTCGAAGGTGGTGAGGATCATCACCCTGGTGGGCAGGCTGGACGCGGCAATCCTGCGGGTGGTCTCCACCCCGTCCATCACCGGCATGCGGATGTCCATGAGGGCGACGTCCACCTCGATGGTGCGCAGTTTCTCCAACGCCTCGGCGCCGTTCGACGCCTCACCGACAACCGCCATGTCATCCTCGGAATCGATGAGCATGCGGAATCCCGAGCGGACCAGGGACTGGTCGTCGACCAGGAGGACGCGGATGGGTTCGGCCATGGTGATTCCTCCCGGTGACTTCGTGGTTGGCGCCAGTGTATCCGCCTGGGTCACGATCTGGTGTGGTTCGTTGTGTCATGGGCTCCATCGTGGTGCCCATCCATCACCTCTGACACCGACGCTCGTGCGTGACGGCAGCCCAATGGGCCTGGCTGCAATGGCCGACATGGGGAACCCGAACCCAGCAGTCCCCCCGGTCGTCGCCGGGTGGCGGGCACTCTCAGGACAGGCTCGCAGGGGGCGTGTCGTGCAGGAACTTGTCGATCTCTGGATTCGCCGGATCGTACTGGTCGCCGCACCAGGTCTCGGCGAATTGTTCCAGCCGCTGATCGGTCGAGTGAAGGAGGAGGAACATCGTCACGCCGTCGGCAATCATGCCGAGGAGAACGAATGCGCGGGGCAGGTGCAGCAGGAACGCAAGGACGAACAGGATGAGCGCAGGCCACGTCGTCCCAAGCCACGCGATGGACATCTTCCTGGCGACGGCATTCCTCATCTCGTCGGCGTCAACCTTGCCGGTCAGCTTGGTGGGAAACGGGCGCAGTACCAGGCCGAGGACCAACGTCACGAGCCAGGATGCGGCAGAGATGCCCAAGGACGTGCCCAGCGGCGCCTGGGAGGGCGGAAGGATCGCCCACGCCACCAGTCCGAAAAGCCCCAGCGACACAGCCATGACGAGGATCACGCGATCCAGGTACCACACGGAGCTACGAGTCGACACAGATTGATGGTACTTCATGCCCCGATCGTCCGAGCATCCACTGCACGTGATGCCGTGGTGGTACTCGATCTGGGGTGTCCGCGTGAGGTTGGGAAAGTCCTGTCTCACCGCAACCGTGAGTCCGTCACGACCGGCAAGCTCACCGCGACGGAGAAACCACCCTCCTCACGTGGTCCCACGGTGAGCACACCACCCATCGAGGAGACGCGTTCCCGCATGCCCTGTAGGCCGTGTCCCATCCCGTCCCCCTTGACTGCGTCGCCGTAGCCGTCGTCGTCGATGCGCAGGGTGATGAGGCGGGGGCCGTAGTCGACGTCCACCGTCGCATGGGCGGTGGGACCGGCGTGTTTGAGCACATTGGTGAGAGCCTCCTGCACCACCCGGAAGGCCGTCAGACCGATCGTCTGGGACACCTCGGGGCGTTGCCCGTGCACCTGCAACTGCACGCGTGGTCCGGACTTCGCCACCAGCTCCGGGATGTCGGCCAGGCCGGGGGAGGGAGCGTAGTCGGCCTTGGCATCCGGGTCCTGACGCAGCACGCCGACGATGCGACGCATCTCGACCAGGGCGTCGCGTCCGGTGTCGGCGATGGTGTCGAGCACGTCGATGGCCGCCTCGGGCTTCTTCGTGGCCAGGGCCTTGCCGCCCTCGGCCTGCACGATCATCACCGACAGGGAATGGGCGACGATGTCGTGCAGTTCCCGGGCGATGTCGTTGCGGGTGCGTTCCTCGGCCATGCGAGCTGCCTGCTCACGCTCGGCGAGGATCGCCCGGAACCGCTGGGCCTTGGCGATGCGTTGCTGGGACTCGATGAGCGCCGCCTCACGCAGTCGTCTGCCCACCGCATAGGGGGTGACGACCAGGCCGAGACACACCGTCGTGGCGAGAAACCACATGACCCACGGGGTGCCGGAGGAGTCGTAGTCGGCAGCCAGAGTGTCCCGCCAGCGCAACGGCCCCAGAATGGCACCGATCGTGCCGAGCCACAGGATGATGCGTGACTGACGCCCTGCCGTCCACCGACCCACGGCGTACGAGGCGATCGGCACGGCAATGATCGACAGCACCGGGAACGGGACGAAGATGAGCTGGATGAGTCCGCCAACCAGCAGCAGGGCCATGAGCGCCCCCGGATGATCCCGACGCAGCAACAGGCTGAACACCATGATGATCGACGAGACGAGGGCGGCGACATATTCGGGGATCGGTGCCTGGATGCTTGCAGCCAGGTACGGCACGATGGTGAGGGTCGTCAACACCGTGATGAGGGTCATGTCGACCCACAGGGTCCGCTCCGGGTCGGTGGGGCGCCCGTCGTCGACGGTGGGGTTGAGCACCTCCTCCATCCCGGGGATCGACAACTGCTCCTCGGAGGATCGGTTCGCCCCGAGGCGCCCCAACCGGGCACGTACCGAGGACGTGGCTCGTCCGGAGGATCCCTTGGCCGGCGACTCCTGCTGGTCGGTTCTGCCCTGCTCCCGGGGAGCGCTGGGCTGGCCGGGCGGGCGGGAGTGCGACTCCTGGCGGCGCGTGGCAGCCTCGTCGCTGCTGGGGGAGGATCCGGTGAGGTCGGCAGGGTCAGCAGAACCGCTCGTCTGGTCGATCCGGTTGGTTGCCATGGCTTCCAGTTTATGTGGCCCCTGGAAGGTGGCAGGTCGTCGTGCCGGGACGGCTCGGCCGGCCAGCTGGGGGCCTGTTCGACACACCTTGTTCGACGCACCTCGGTCATGGGTTCCTGCTCCCCTGGATTCTGAGGGTCGGTGAGATGACCGTGGGGTCGGTGGGACGGTCGCAGCCTCTCCGGGCAACCCGTACTCCTGCACGGTCAAGGCCCTTCGGCCACATGATGGGGCCCTCGCAGGTGTGGTGGTCGCGGGCGTGGGGATTCGCGGTCGCCGATGTGCATGGCCCCGCACCGCATAACATGGTGTCCATCACCAGCAACTCGGAGGACTCATGCGGATTCTCATCACCGGCGGAGCCGGCTACATCGGGTCGACGGTGGCCTCGGCCTGTGAGGAAGCAGGCCACGAGGTCGTCATTCTGGACGACTTGTCGGCTGGGCGCCGCGAATTCGTCAAGGACCGCACCTTCTACGAGGGCGACATCGCCGACCAGTCCTTGCTCGACCGGGTCTTCACCGAGCAGGGCATCGACGCCGTCGTGCACTGCGCGGCCAAGATCATCGTCCCCGAGTCGGTCGCCGACCCGCTGGGCTACTACGAGAACAACGTCGGCAAGACGGTCGCCCTGCTCAAGGGCATGGAGCGCAACGGTGTGCATCGCGTCCTGTTCTCCTCCTCGGCGTCGATCTACGCCACCGACGACGAGTTCAAGGTGACCGAGGACTCCGCGCTGGACCCCGGCAGCCCGTACGCCACCACCAAGTTCATGGTGGAGCACATCCTGCGTGACGCCGCCCACGCCTCCGATCTCAAGGCCCTCAGCCTGCGGTACTTCAACCCGATCGGCTCGGACCCCAAGCTGCGTACCGGCCAGCAGATCGAACACCCCACCCACGTGCTCGGCAAGATGATCGACGCCTGGATGGAGGACTCCACCTTCACCGTCACGGGTGTCGAGTGGCCCACCCGAGACGGCTCCGGCATCCGCGACTTCATCCACGTCTGGGACCTGGCCCAAGCCCACGTCGCCGCCTTGGAGCACCTTGACGAGGTGACCGTCGACGAGCCCTACCAGGTGTTCAACATCGGCACCGGGAACGGCGTGACCGTCAAGGAGCTCGTCAAGGCCTTCGAGGAAGGTACTGGCAAGGCTCTCAATGTCGTCTACGGCCCACCACGCCCCGGAGATGTCGCCGGTGCCTACACCGTCTCACACCGTGCCAAGGACCTGCTCGGTTGGAGCGCGGAGTTGACCCCGGCCGACGGCATCCGTGACGCCATCGCCTGGCTGCCCCGTCGCAAGGAGATCCTGGGGTACTGAATCCGAGCCGGTGAACTGGCTGGTGAGTCCCGGAGCACTGAGCCAGAAGTGTCTGGTTCGATGGCTCGGGGGGCGGGCTGGTCCGGGGCGTCGTCCGTGAGCCATCGCCAGGGCCATTCCTGACCATCCGAGTGACATGCTCGGATGGCTGTGAGGATCCATCGGCAGCGCAGGGACCGGTCGATGGTGACCATCGCTGCTGCCCGGCCGGTGCCCTGCGCACGCGCCTCACTCGGTACGTGCCAGCCCGTCGTCGAGCACTCGACCAAGGAGGGGACGGGTGCTCCACAGTCCCAACCGGACCATGCCGGCTCCCAGCAGAATGGTGCCCACGGTGGTGATCACCGCAACCGGTCTGGCGAGCAGTGCCATGCCCACCAGGGGGATGAGCAGCAGTCCGGTGGCGATGAGGCCGATGGCCATGGCGAATCGCATCGGCGACAGGACTGTGATGCGTCGTGCCTTGTCCTGGGCCGTCAGATCCATTCCGACGACGTCCAGTCCCACCTCTACCTGGCGACGATCGAGGATTGCGGCAGCCTGATTGACCCCCACCGAGCAGGCAACCGTGGCGAAGGCGAACAGGATGAGCAACATGACGCCGGTCTGCACGTCTCGGCCGATGGTGCGGGCGACCTCATCGGCGTCGGGTCCGGTGCCGAACAGCTGCATGAAGGCCGCACCCGTGCCTCCGAACATTCCCACCACGCACACCGCACCCAGCGAGGCCACCTGGGTCCAGGCGGCGCGTGGATTCTCCAGAACCTGACGGGCGGCGATGAGCTCGGTCGCGTTCCTGGCCTTGCGCAGTCGGTGAGTGAACCACATGGACAGCAGTTTCGGCCCGATGATGTTGGCGATCTCCACGACGATGGTGAGGAAGGCGATGACGAAGATGTACCCGCCGATGGTGCCAGCCTGGCTTCCGAGGAAACCCAGAATCTTCCGGGAGAAGACGATGAGCAGCAGCATGATGCCACCGACGACCAGTCGGACCCACGAGACCGACGTCGGCTGGCTGCGCATCCGTACTCCCAGCGGTGAGACGTCGACCCGGCGCAGTCCGATGGCAGAACTCGTGAGGGCGAGCAGCACCAGAGCCGCGATGACCCCGATCACGGGGACGGGGCCGAGCAGCACCGAACGTGCTCCGATGACCTCACCGTTGAACGACAACCGCCCCAGGGCTGGAACGCAGAGCAGGTATCCCAGGATGCCGAGGATCGCACCGGTGAGGGCCTGCAGCCCGGCCTCGGCCAGGGTCATCACTCGTAGCAGATGCGCCGACGCCCCGATGAGTCTCAACGACGACAGTCGATCGTCCCGGCGTCTTGCCGACAGCTTCGCTGCCGAGGAGGCCAGCGTCATGAGGGGAAGTATCAGCAGTACCACGGCGATCGTCGAGGTCACCCGGTAGAAAGCGGCATTGTCCCCGCGGATGTGCCACATCATCACGGCCCCACCGGTGACGTCGAGGATGATCGTCGAGATGACGGCGAAAGCGATCACGGGCAGCCGCCAGGTGGAGCGATCGGAGATCGAGGCGCGCAGGGTCATGGCGAGGATCTGCCGAGTCGCTGGACGCCTGGGTTCGACCTTCAGCGGTTCGGGGACGGTGATCGTCGGGTTCGGCTGCTCGACGGCAGCAGACGTGGACGTCATGGTCACCACCTTCCATTGGGTTGACGCAGCTCGTCGGAGACGATCCGGCCATCCTGCAGCCCCACGATGCGTTGGCAGCGCCGGGCGACGTCCTCGTCGTGGGTGACGACGACAAGGGTGCGTCCGCGTCCGGTGGTGGCCGCGAGCAGGATGGACATCACCTCGATGGCAGTGGCCGAGTCGAGGGCCCCGGTGGGCTCGTCGGCGAAGACGATCGCTGGGTTGATCACCTGCGACCTCGCAATGGCGACTCGCTGTGCCTGGCCCCCGGAGAGCTGACCGATGCGGCGCTCCTCCATGCCAGCCAACCCCATGGAGCTGAGCCACTGGGCGGCATGGCGGATGGCCTCGTCCTTCGGTGTGCCATTGAGCATGAGGGGCAGTGCCGTGTTCTCCACGGCAGTGAGCTCGGGGACGAGCATGCCCTGCTGGAAGACGAACCCGAGGGATTCACGTCGCAGTCCGGCACGGTCCTCGGTGGTGAGGGACTCGACGTTGACGGTACGTCTGGGCAGGTTCAGTTCGATGCTGCCGGAATCGGGGGAGAGGATCCCCGATAGGCAGTGCAACAGGGTGGTCTTGCCCGAGCCAGACGGTCCCATGACGGCGACCGACTGACCAGCGGGGATGGTGAGGTCGACGTGGTCGAGGGCATGGGTGGAGCCATAGGTCTTCGTCAGCGCCTGGGTGCGTAGCTGGGCACCGGGGGTGATGTCGGTCGGAGGAGCGTCTTGGTGCGGTGTCGTCAGCATGGCATCCACTGTGCTGCGCGATCTCGTGGTGCACATCGTGCAGGTGGACGAGATTGCCGTCATGCTGCGGTAGGAGAAAGCTCAAGCAGTCGGTGAGCTGCGGAAGTTTCGTCATGGACATCCGTTTTCCGTGGAGAGCTTCCGGGGATCCATGGGTGCTACCGCTGTGGGTGGCAGGTGGGGTCGATGGCAACATCATTGCCACACGTCGATTCCAGGTTGTCTGGCGGTCAACAGTTCTGCGGCCCGACGCGGGCAGAGGTGGGCGCGCCAGGATCCGACACTGACCTGCAGTGCCGCCCGACCGGCTGGGCAGAAAGCTGGGCGCAAAACTGCGGTGGCGGCGAGATGATCCTGGCCGCCGCCTGGCTGCTGAAGCCATGATGGCGCCCACGTCGTGACGGCAACGATGGTGACGAGGGCGATGCCGGTGTGGTAATTCTGCGCGTGCGGCGCTGTGTTGCCACGCCGCTTTACACGCGCCTCTGGTTCGACCACATTTGCCACAGCTGGGCGAACCGGCCGTCACCGCAACGCAGCTGCTCGGGGGGCCCGACCTCAACGATCCGGCCACCATCCATCACCGCGACCTTGTCGGCCATCGCCACCTGGGACAATCGGTGGGCCACGACCAGCGCAGTCCGGCCTGTCACGACCTCGGTGGCAGCCCGGTCCAGGACGGCCGCACCGGAGCTTCCCGCCTCCGCGGTGGCCTCATCGAGGATGATGATCGGAGGATCTGCCAGCAGGGCACGAGCCAGCGCGACCTGCTGGGCTCGCGCCGGTGACAATCGCGTCCCCAAGCGACCCACCACGGTGTCGAGACCCTCGGGAAGATCGTCGACCCAATCGGCACCGACCCTGGCCAAGGCGTCCAGGACGGCCTCGCGCACCCGTTCGTCGGGCCAGTCCTCGGCCTGGACCGGCAGGCCCAGCGCCACGTCGTCAAGCAAGGTGCCCGAGAAGATGTGGATCTCCTGACTGACGAGCACCGTCCGGGCCGAGGCAGGCGTCATGGTGATCCTGCCCGACCGGGGCTCCAACAGACCGGCCACCAGAGCGGCCAGAGTGGACTTGCCCGCCCCCGACTCCCCGACGAGCACCGTCGTGTGACCGGCCGGAATCTCCAGATTCACCTGGTGCAGGACGTCTGGACCGTTCTGATAACCGAAGCTCACCTGCTCCACCCGCACCGACGCCGACCCTCGCGAGTGCTGCTGCGGGGGATACGGCTCTATCGGGCAACGATCGCGTTCGCGGGCCTCTCCCGGCCGCAGCAGGGCTGGGTCGTGAGTGTCGTGATCGCGGTGGGATTCTTCTCGGGTCTTCTCCGGTGCTGCCGGCCAGCCGTGGTCCGTCGTCTCGGACTCACCATGCCCTCGACCCCCGGACCCAGCATGAGCATGCGTCGTGGGTATGGACTGTTCCGAGGCCACAGGTTCCTCAGGACGTAGACAGATCACCCCGACCACCCGCTGCAGACACACCCAGGCGGCCTGCAGATTGTTGAGGAACATCAGCAGGAACCGCACCGGGGAGAACAATCGGAGCAGCACCAGGACCGCCGTCGCAGCCGCGCCGACGCTCACCCGATCCGTCATGACGAGCAGATACCCCGTCCAGGCGACGCCGATGGTGGCCACTGCCTCCCCGACGAGAAGTCGCACCACCAAGGTGTTGCCGAGGAATCGCCCACGCAGACTCCATCGCACGGCCTGCCACGACCCGTCGGCCACCGTGTGCGTGCGCAGGCCCTCCACGCCGAAGGCGCGCACCGCGTCCAGCCCGTGGATCGTCGACAGGATGTGCTGCGACTGGGTCGTCGAGGCTCGTCTCTCCGCCTGGTACACCGGCTGCGCAGTGCGCAGGAACTCCCGGATCGCCAACCCGTAGAGCACCCCAGCGAGCACCACGGGAATGAAGAAGGATGGATGCAGGCTTGCCAGCGCCCCCACCGACACGATCACCATGATCATGGTGTTGACGAGCCGTGGCAGCGCCCCGTTGGCGGCATCCCGCACCGCGGTGACGTCGTCGGAGGCTCGCGAGACGAGGTCGGCGGTGCCGGCCCCCTCCACCCGCTGCTGGTCCAGCCCCAGCCCGACCGCAATCATCTCCTCCCGCAGGCGGGTGACGATGGTCGTGAAGAAGGACGGCGTGAGCGCCTGGGCGGCGCCGTTGCAGATCCCCGAACCGACGACTGCAGCCCCCATCACCAAGGCCGGTGTGAGCAGCGCGGACGGCGATTGGCGGGTGCGCGCAGCATCGATGATCCACCCAGTGGCCATCGGCACCGCCAGATCGAGGATGGCTCCCAGCGCCACCACGACGATGGCGGCGACGAAGTATCTGCGCACCCCCTTCGAGGTCCGGTGGACCTCTCGGCGGACCTGCGCTGGGGTGGCCAGTGGCAACCAGTGCCGGGTGCTCATGACAACATCTCCCGGTAGCCGTCGTGACCCAACAGTTCCCGGTGCGGGGCACGAGCGACCAGGTGACCGTCGTCGTCGAACAGCACCACCTCGTCCATGCGGTCCAGCAGGGCGGGAGAGGTCGTGGCGATGAGAGTGGTGCGCCCAGCTCGTAGCTCACCCATCCGTTCGGCGATGGCGGCGGTGGTGGCGGCGTCGATGCTCGTGGTGGGGTCGATGAGAACCAGACCATCGGGGGCATGGAGGAGGGCGCGGGCCAGGGCCAGCCGTTGCCGCTGTCCGCCCGAGACGTGCCGACCGCCCTCCCCGACGCCGGTCTGCAGCCCATGCGGCAACTCGGCGATGGTGGTGTCCAGGGCAGCCGCCCGTACGACGGCGTCCAACATGTCGTCCCTCGTGCTGCCCAACATGATGTTGGCCTGGACGGTGTCGTCGAACAGCTCCGGGGAGCGCGGTGCCACCAGCACCAGGGCACGTTTGCGAGCCGGACTCAGCTGGCTGGCCGGCACCCCGTTGAGGAGGGTGTGGGAACCATGCACGATGTCCTGTGCCAAGGCGTCACACACCTGTTGGGGGGCGACGATCCCCAGGTGCGCCCCGGGGGGCACGTCGAGCTGGAGGCTCGGGTCCTCGACCTGGACGTGCAGGTGCACCGGGGTGTGCAGTGGGGGGCTGTCAGAGTGTGTGGGGTTGCCCGTCGGGTTGGCGTCGGGGCAACCATTCGGACTCTCGCTCGAGTTGATCCTCGAGTTCCCGTCGGGTCGGCCTGCGGGGGCAGGGCGCTCGCTGTCGTCGGGAGGAACCTGCCAAGCAGCCGGGCTGTCGTGCAGCTCGCAGAACCGATCCCCGGAGGCATGGGCGTTGGCAAGCATCGTCGCGGTGTCGACACCGAGAGCTCGCAACGGTGGTCCCAGGGTCTGGGCCAATCCCACCACGGTGACGAGGCTTCCGACGCTGATTCGCCCGTCCAGGGTGAGCCAGCCGGCCAGCACCGTCAGGACGGTGATGAACACCCCCACCGAGGCATTGACGGTGCCGGTGTAGACTCCCCTGACCCGGCGGGTGCGCAAGGTGGCTGCCAAACCCTCCCGGCTGACGACCCGGAACCTCACAGTGGCACGACGGGAGGCCGACAGCCCCTGGATGACTCGCAGCCCACTGGTGAGATCTGCCGCTGAACCGGCCACGGCAGCCTCGGCCCGCCGCTCTCGACGAGTGCTGCGCTTGACCGGCGCCACCCCCTTGACCGACAGCAGGATGAGCAGCGGAATGGTGCACACCGTCGCCAGTACCAGCCAGCCGTTGATGAGTGCCATCGCGATGAGCGACCCGAACAGGGTGACGACGTTGCCCGGTATGGACGCCAACGCGATGAAGGAACGGGAAACCGTCCGTACGTCGGTGACGAGGACGGACAGCAGGTCACCGGGAAGACGTGGTGGGCCCCCGATCCCCTCCGGGGCAATGATGCGTTCGAGGGCCTGCACCCGAAGGTCATGCTCACTCACCGCGGCTCCGACGTTGGTCTGCATCCGCGCCGTCTGCGCCGCCGCACGGACCACGTAGGCCAGCGCCACCAGGGCCAACCACCCGGCCAGGGCAGTCGCGTCACCAGCCACGACCCCGTCGTCGATGGCGCGTCCCAGGGCCATCGGGACACCGATGTTCACCAGGCTGACGAGGGCCGACGCGATGGAACCGGGCCTCAGCCAGTGTCGTCCGTCATGAGCCATGCGCCGGATCAGGGCACGACCGTCGTGGGTCTGGCTCGTGTCGATGAGGGGATCGTCGATGGCCGGCGAGGTCTGCCCGGGGATGCGGGGCAGCCACCGTATTCTCGGGTGCCAGGAACGGTGCGGGGAACGAATCACACTGCTCCCGGACCATCGGATGAACTGCCGACCGCACTCGCGTCACTGACGCAGCCCACGCTCCCCACTGGCTCGAGGTGAGTGCAGTGTCCGGGATCCATGTTTTCCACGGGCTTCATCGGCTCCTCTGCTCCCGTGGGGTTGCCGGCCCCAGCGACCCCACGGATTCCAGGGGACGCCGTCTCATACGGTGCGGCAGCACCAGCCGGGCTGCCCGGGCGAGGTCGTCGGTGGAGATCTGGGTGCGAGCCTGCCAGGCCGCGAGGGTGCGTGCCGCCCGTACCATCATGATGTCGGCTCGGTGGCCGTCGACGTGGGCGTCGAGGCAGGTGCGCGACACCGTCATGAGGGTCTCGTCGTCAATGACCACCTGGTCGACGAGTTCACTGGCCCGTGTGATTCGTTCGCTCATCTCGTGGCTGGCTTCCTCCCACGTACGTGTGAATCCTGCCGGGTCGTCCTCGAAGGCCAGCCGGCGCCGGATGACCTCGACACGCTGGTCGAGATCGTCCTCCCCGCCGACGGTGACACACAGTCCGAACCGGTCGAGCAGTTGGGGGCGCAGCTCGCCCTCCTCGGGATTCATGGTACCGACCAAGGTGAATCTCGCTGGATGGGTGACACTGATTCCCTCCCGCTCGACGGTGTTGACGCCCATCGCGGCGGAGTCCAGCAGCAGGTCGACGACGTGATCATCGAGCAGGTTCACCTCGTCGACGTAGAGGATCGCCCGGTGCGCCGCAGCCAACAGACCGGGCTCGAAGCGACGTCGTCCCTCCCGCAGGGCAGTCTCCATGTCGAGGGTCCCGGTGACGCGGTCCTCGGTGGCCCCCACCGGTAGTTCGACGACGGGCACCTGGACGGTACGCGGCTCGGGCATGGTCGCCGGCAGGCCAAGCTCCTCGGCGTGGGTCGAGTACTCCTCGGGGGACAGGTGGTAGGCACCGGGAACCTCCCGGTGTTTCGGAAGCAGGGCTGCCAAGCCGCGGACTGCGGTGGACTTGGCGGTGCCCTTCTCGCCGCGGATGAGCACCCCGGACAGGTCGGGGCTGATGGTGGCGAGGATGAGGGCGAGTTTCATCTCCTCCTGTCCGACGATGGCGCAGAACGGGTAGACGGGACGTGGTGCCATGTCAGCAGTCCTTTCGGGGAGCAGTGGGGTCGAGTTGGCAGACGACGTTGACGAGGTCGTCGGCGCGCAGGTCGTCGATGTGCAGGCACGGCCCGCCCAACGCGGCGGCGATGTCGCGAGCACGGGACAACCGGATGCCGCGTGGATCCTCGGTGTCGATGACGACCCAGCTGAGACGTCGGTCGGCACCGATCTCGGTTGCCAACGCGATTGCCTCGTCGGTGGCTCGACCGTTGGGTCGTGCGTCCAGACCGACGTTGCCGCGCCCGTCGGTGACGAGCACCAGGAGCGGCCGTAGCCCGGGATCCTTGAGCAGCAGCGGGCGAACCACCTCACAGGCCTTGACCAGTCCAGCTGCCAGTGGGGTGCGCCCGCCGACGGGCAGCTCGGCGAGGCAGCGCTGGGCCACCTCCACCGAGGAGGTCACCGGGACCAGCACCTCGGCCCGGTCCCGACGAAACCCGATGAGGCAGACCCGGTCACGTTTGACGTAGGCGTCCAGCAGCAGGGAGAGGACTGCCCCCTTCGACGCGGTCATCCGGCCACGTGACCCCATCGACCCTGAGGAGTCGACGACGAGGATCACGCAGGAGCCAGCTCGACCGACCCGCACCTTGGCACGCCAGTCGACGGGTTCGATGCGAATCGCCCCGCTGGAGGGCGTCTTGCCCGAGCGGTGCGGGCCGGTCCGCCGCGACTTCTGGTGGATCGCTGCGGCTCGCAGGGTGGCGTCCAGGGCGAGATCGTTGGGACGGTCGGTGGGGCGGGACGAGACGTAACGGCCGCGACGGCCCTCGCTACGGGTGCGCAGGCGTCGCCCCGAAGCTCGCCGGGAGAGGCGATCCTGCTCGGGTTCCAGGGGGCGCACGGCGAATGCCTCCCCCAGGGCGGCCACCTGGTCGCTGCCGGGGGATGGGTTCTGGGTGCTGTCGCGATCCGCGTCGCGCTGGCCCTCGGACTGCTGATTCCCGCCTGCCAGATCGTCACCGGGGTCGCTGTCCTCGGCGTTGCCGTGGTCATCGTGCGCGTGATCGCCCGGTGTGCCACCTGAGGTGGCAGCATCGTCGTTCCCATGCAGATTTTCCACGCCTGTGTCGGGGCCCTGCTCCGAGTTCTGAGGTGGATCGGACCCCTCGGGGGTGGAATCAGGATTGCGGGAGGGGTCCTCGGGCCGGTCCGGACGGTTCTCGGGGTGCTGGTCTCGCGGTGGGGGAGGGTCAGCCGGCGTCTCGTCACGTCGGCGGTGTCGCAGCACCATCTCGCTGACCGCCAACACGTCGTCCTCGGTGGCAGTCCTGCGGCCGGCCAGGGCAGCATGGGCACGAGTGGCCTCTGCCATGACGACGTCGCCCCGGTGCCCGGCGACGTGGTTGTGTCGGCACAGCGAGCAGATGAGCTCGGTGACGGTGCGGTTCAGCGCGATCTGGTCGACGATGCGCTGTGCCCTGCCGATGGCCGCGGTCTGACGTTCCTGGTCGTCCTGCCAACGGCGTGCGAACCCAGTTGGGTCGGCGTCGTGGTCGAGACGACGACGGATGATCTCGGCGCGGGTGTCCGGGTCCGACTCGCCGTGCACCTCGACGCGCAGCCCGAACCGGTCCAGCAACTGGGGGCGCAGCGCACCTTCCTCCGGGTTCATGGTCCCGACCAGGACGAAGCGGCTTGCCAGGGTGGCTGTCAGGCCCTCCCGCTCCACCCGGAGTGTGCCGGCGCAGGCGTCGATGACCAGGTCGACGAGATGGTCGTCGAGCAGGTTGACCTCGTCGACGTAGAGCACCCCACCGTCGACCTCACTGAGCAACCCGGGCTGCAGCACTGGACGGCCGGTGGCCAGGGTGGCCTCGAGATCCAGCCCACCGACGAGACGGTCCTCGGTGGTCCCCAGTGCCAGGGTGCGCATCACCCGACCGGGAAGCAACTCGGCCAAGCCACGGACCACCGTCGACTTGGCCGTCCCCTTCTCCCCGCTGAGCAGCACCCCGCCAATACGAGGATTGACGGCGCACAGCAGCAGGGCGCTCCTGGCCTCGTCCTGCCCGACGACGGCGGTGAACGGGTAGATCATCGGAACAGACGTCATCGGTTCAACCTCAGTGAGGTGAGGTTCAGCGCGGCAAGGTCCAAGCCCCCGTCGGAGGTTTTTGGTGGGGCAGTCTCGGCCGGACTGGTGGTGCTCGTCGAGCCGTGGGAGTCTCCGGTGCCGGTGGTATCCCCAGAGCTGATGGGGTTCCTGGGGCTGATGGGGTTCCTGGGGCTGATGGGGGCGTCGGGGGTGCCGCCGGTGCCCGAACACGGGTCGTCGGAGACCTCCTCGATGGTCCCCTCGATGTCGGCGTAGGTGTCCTGCAACTCCTCGACGGTGCCCGGGTCGGCCTGCCAGATGTTGCGCTGGGCGGCGTCAAGGAACTTGTCCACGATGTTGTGCAGGGCGTGCGGGTTGACCTCGTGGAACCACTCCTGCATCGCCGGGTCGAGGGCATAACGACGCGCCACCTTCTCCCACAGGCCGTCGTCGACGACGTCGGCGGTGGCGTCCCAGCCGATGAGGATGTCGAGCACCTTGGACAGGTCCCCGGCCCCCTTGTACCCGTGGCGCTGCAGACCCTCGATCCACGACGGGTTGAGGATTCGGGAGCGCAGGATGATCCGGGCCTCCTGCGTGGTGGTGCGTGTGGCGATCCGGGTAGGATCGGAGGAGTCACCCACGAACGACATCGGTGCCTCACCGCGCACCGTCGTCGCAGCGACGATGAGCCCGCCGTAGTAGTTGTAGAAGTCGGTGCAGCTGAGCATGTCGTACTCGCGGGTGTCCTCGTTCTTGACGGTGACGTCCATCCGCGACAACGCAGCGGTGAATCGCTCGGTCTCGACGTCCCCGAACACCCCCTCGCCGTAGGCGTGGGAGGAGGCCCCGATGTAGGCCCGACCCAGATCGGCCTTGTCCTGCCACGCCTTGGTCTCGATGAGTTCCTCCACACCGGCGCCGTATCCGCCGGGTGGGCAACCGAAGACCCGCAGCGTCGCCTTGCGGCGAGCCTGCCCGACGTCGATCCCGCGAGCGATCATGTCGGCGACGTCGGCCTCGACGTGGGCACGCAGCATGTTGTCGTCGCCATCCTCCGGCAGAGCGGCGACCATCCGAACCGCCCGGTCGACCATCTCGACGAGGTTGGGGAAGGCGTCCCGGAACAGCCCGGAGATGCGCGGGGAGACGTCGATGCGAGGACGTCCCAGTTCATCCGGGTCGATGATCTGCAACCCGCTGACAAGGCCTGATGACTCCCAGACCGGGCGCACCCCCATGAGGTACAGGATCTCGGCGATGTCGGCCCCGCCGCTGCGCATGTTGGCCGTTCCCCACACCACGACACCGACGGTGCGCGGCCACGGCTGGTCGGGGTGGGCCTCGGCGTACCCGGCCAGCAGCTGCTCGGCGAGCTCGACCCCCTCTCGCCAACCGGTTGGCGTCGGCATGGTCTCGGGGTCGAGGGAGAAGAAGTTTCGGCCGGTCGGCAGGATGTGGGCGTTGCCACGGCTGGGCGCTCCCGACGGTCCGGGGGAGACGAATCCACCGTCCAGGGCCGTCATGATCGACTCGATCTCGTCGGTCGTGGCGTCCAGGCGCGGCATGAGGTCGGTGGCGACCCAGGTGAGGGTCTCGACGACGTCACCCCGTCCGGCACCGAGCTGTTCTCGGCACAGCTGGACGGCGAGGTCGTGGGCCCCTTCGGTGTCGAAGCATCCACCGTGGTGACAGGCGACGACTGGGGCCAGCAGGTCGACGCACTGCCGGTGAGTGGCCTCGATGATCTCGCGTCCGGTGAGCCCGTCGGGCAGGTCAGCGGTGACGGTGACCGGCTCGCCCGCCTTGGTGCTGACCTCGTCGAGACTCGTTCCCCAGGCATCCAGCACCGCCTCGCGCAGCGACGGCACCTGCCCGTTGGGTTGACGGGTGAGCTGGGCGACGTACTCCACCTCGGCCGCGGCGGGGTCGTCCTGGCCGGCGACGAGTTGTCCGAGGACGTGCAGACCGTCGGAGATCTCGCGATCCTGCAGCTCGAGCAGGTGGTGATTGACCTTGTCGAGCAGCTCGGCGGGGTCTGAGTCGACGTCACCTGCGGTCAGGCCCAGATCGGTGTCCAAGCCGGCCTCGACGACGGCGTCCCACACCTGCTCGGCGACGAGGCGGGCGCGCTGCGGGCTCTGTGACTGCGCCCCGGCGTGCTCGCGCAGGATGCGGTCGATCTCGGCGGTGGAGTCGTACAGGTCGGCTTGACGCATGGGTGGGGTGAGATGGTCGACGAGGGCGGCGGCACTGCGCCTCTTGGCCTGGGTGCCCTCGCCGGGGTTGTTGATGATGTAGGGGTAGATGTTGACCATCCGATCCAGGGCGAGCTCCGGGTAGCACTCCTCGGACAGGCCCAGCCCCTTGCCGGGAAGCCATTCCAGGCTGCCGTGGGTGCCCACGTGGATGACGGCGTCGGCCTTGAAGACGTCACGGATCCAGCGGTAGTGGGCCAGGTAGTGGTGCGGGGGAGGCAGCACCGGGTCGTGCATGGCAGAGTCCGTGACGGCCTCGAATGTCCCGCGCGGTGGCTGGATCGTCAGCAACACGTTGCCGTCGAGGTGCCCGGCGAAGGAGAACTCGTCGTCGTGGACGAAGAGGGTGCCCGGATGCGGCCCCCAGTTGCGGTCCATGCACTCCCGCACGGAGTCCGGCAGCCCCCGGTACCAGGGACGCGAGATTTCCAGATCGGCGTGGGCCTCGGCCCTCTCGTGCATCTGGTCGGGGGTGAGCCAGCGCTGGTCGCAGGTCAGGCACGACAACAGCACCTGGGCGATGTCGTCGCCGGTCTCGAACTGTTCCGGGACGTCGTACCCCTCCTCGCCCATCCGAATGAGCAGCTGACGCACCGACTCGAAGGTGTCCAGACCGGAGGCACAGCCGATGCGATCATTGCGTGGCGGATGGTGATGGAAGACGATCGCCACCTTGCGCTGACCGGCCGGGGTGCGAGCCAGCCGGGCCCAGGACAGGGCCAGCTCTGCCATCGCCTGCGCCCGGCCCGGGACCGGGACCATGCGGGGCACGACGGCTCCGGTGAGGTCGTCAACGGTGTCGACCTCCCGGGTGGCCAGGAACTTGGTGATGAGGGCGCCGTCGAACTCCGGCTGCGCGGCCTGGGTGGCGACGTCCATCGACCCCATGCCCTGGGCGGTGGCCTGCCAGGCAGCTCGTGGGGCGTAGGAGGTGAGGGCGTGCAGCACACTCACCCCCAGATTCGGGTAGGCGTCGGCATTGGCGGGCACGCCAGCCGTCATGGACATCCCGTGGACGTCGACCAGGGTGTCGACGACACATCGCCCCTCGTCGTCCCGCAACAGATTCTCCAGAACCTGCGCCATGCCGGGGTTGCCGCGTCGCGCGTCGGGCAGCCGCAGGCAGAAGAACGGCACCGTGTTGGCGTCGAGCTCCTCGACGGCGGTGACGAGGGCCTCGATGTGGGCCGTGTTGTGCTCCAGCCAGTAGCTGCGCGGGAAGGTGATGCCGACGGTGGGACGGTCGGGGTCCAGGTGCTGCCGATACTCGGCGAGACTGGTGAACAGGCCGTGACGCGGATGCCAGATTCCCTCGGTGGGGGCGGGGACGACGTCGGGGATCGGGGCCGAGCCTCCGTGCACCCGGTCGACGAGGACTCGCAGTGCCGACTCGACGTTGACCGGACCGTTCATCCCCAGCAGCCCGACGAGGCCCTGCCAGGTGCCGTCGTCCAGACCGCTGGCCCAGTCCTGGGCGGCCAGCAGCCCGTCATCGTCCCCGGAGGTGGGTTGGACGTGGATCCACGGCAGCGAAAGTCCGCGGGAGCGGCGGCCCTGCCAGGCCTCGACGAGGTCCGGCCATGCCGGGCAGGAGGCCGTGCCACCGTGCAGGCTCAGCACGACGGCGTCACTGCGAGCGGCTGCTCGGGCGAAGGCACGGGACAACTCCGGATCGAGGAGTTGGTCCTTGGTGCGGCCGAAGAGGGTGACGTCGAGGCCGTCGGCACGCATCCGAGCCAGGGCCTGGCTGACGAGGGTGAGTTCCCCTCCGGTGGCTGAGAAGAAGCACAGGGTGGTCATGACGCGATCTCCAGGCGGGCAAGGGTGTCGTCGATGAGGCAGGTGAGCGGGGTGTGACGGTGTTCCGGGTCGGCCAACGCATTCGCCTCCACCCGGGACGGGCAGTCGCCGGGGCACCGGTCCGCCAGGGCGCAGCGATGACACGGTCCACGCAACGTGTGGACATCGTGCGCGAAACGACGCCTCAAGCCATCCCAGTCGACGTCGTCGATGGTTCCGACCCGGGACGCCACGTCTCCGACGGCCTGGGAACAGGGGTAGACGCTCCTGTCGGGAGCCACCGCCAAGGATTCGCCGACTGCCGCATGACAGTACGGTCGGTTCGGCATTGCCAGTGGCAGAAGTGTTCGCCCGGACGGGTCGACCACGTCTGCGTGGCAGTTGACGTCGTTACGAACAGGATTGCCACGAGGGCTCGACGTGCCGGTGTGGCTCGAATCGTCGGCGGGTGTTGGTGTGCGGATGCAGCAGGGGTATGTGGATCGGATCCGGGACGTTTCCCCGGTGGCTGGTGGACGCGGTTGTCCTGGCCCGGGGCGAGTGGGACCGCTCGGCGCGCGACGCAGCGCTGCCCGAACAGTCTCCAGCTCACGCCAGCGCAACGGGTCGGCCCGCATCGCGTTGACCTGCGCGAGGCATCGGTGCAGGGCGGTGACCCCCGCGACGACGGCCTCCTCGGACGGCACCAGATCTTCCCGACCGGCCGCGCTCCCGATCGGCACCAGTGGGTCGAGTCCGAACCCGGTGACATTGGGAAGTCCGCCCAGGGTGACCGCCAGCTCACCCAGGTGGTCGACGTTGAGGGCCGAGAGCACCGTCGTCACTCGCACCGGGACATCGGCTCGAGCCAGCTCAAGCAGGCCCCGAAAGGTCTGTGCTGCCGACCCACGCGCCTGCTCCTGCACCTGTGGCGGCCCGTCAAGGCTCACCCCGACACGCACCCGATGGCGTCTCAGCATGGCGACCATGTCGTCATCGAGGTGGGTGGCATTGGTCTGTATGCCGCAGGTGACCCGTCCGCCTCGAATGGCTGTGACCCGGCGGGCGACGTGCTCGACGAGGTCCGGCACCAGGGTCGGCTCCCCGCCGGCCAGCTGGACGTGGGCAGGCCGACCGGTGACGCGCACGCCATCGGCGACGAGATCCAGTGCTGCGTCCGCCACCTCGATGCTCATCCGGCCGCCCCGGCGGTTTCGTCGGTAGCAGTAGGGGCAGGCGAGGTCACAGGCGGCGGTGGGCCACAGCACGAGGTAGCGGACGGTCATGACCGACTCTTTGCGTCTGGTGGGTCTGCGTCCATTCGATGAGCCGTGGAACGTCCCGGGTCGGGGGCGGTGGCCGTCTCCTCTCCAGCGGCCCCCTGCCCGGCGATGTTGCACCCTCGCCCATCGTCAGCCGTGCCTCGTCTGAGCTGCGCCGACGTGCCTCCCCGGCCGCGGTGGGAAGCGCAACAGCCCTCCCGGTGCGAAACGAGAAGCTCGTACAGGTCGGCCAGGGTGGACAGCACCGTGCCGTCCACCTCCCAGCCGCCCGCAACGACGCGTACCGTGAGTGGGGTGGTGCCCTCGTCAGTACTGCTCGTACCGGCACTGGCCAGATCGGTGCCCGTGGTGGCGAGGGATTCCTCCACCACTCGATACCCAGCCCGTGCCAAGGTGTGACGGGCCAGGTCGGCGTCCGTGCCTGCTCCGGCGACCACTGCCCTCGGGCGCCCCTCGTCGGACTGCCAGAAGGTGAGGGTGCGCAGGTCGAAGGTGATTCCCTCGGTGCGGAAGGCCTCCTCCAGGCAACCGTCCCGGGCCAGATCCTCCGGGGCCCCGATTGTCACGTCGGTGTCACGCCCAGCCACCCACAGGATGTCGGCGTAACGCATCACCGCCTCGATGTCATGGCTGCACACCACCACCGCGATGGTGCGCGTCGTGCACACCTCGCGCAACATACCGAGCAGGGCAATTCTGCCCGGCGGGTCGAGGAAGGAGGTCGGTTCGTCGAGCAACAGGATGGACGGCTCCTGGGCCAGGGCGCGGGCCACCATGACCCGTTGACGCTGACCGTCGGACAGCTCCCCGATGAAGGCTTCGGCCAGATCGGCGGCGCCCACCGCCCTCAGCGACTCGTCGATGACCGCATGGTCATGAGGCCGCAGCCGCCCACCGATGCCCGAATGTGGATGACGCCCCAGCGAGACGACGTCGCGGCAGGTGAGCCGGGCCACCGACACCCGGTCGGTGAGGACGGTCGAGAGGGCCCGGGCGACCTGACGGCGCGACATCCGTGACGTCGGGGTGCCGTTGACCAGCACCTCGCCGCCGAGGCTTGGCTGAAGCCCGGCCACCGAGCGCAACAAGGTGGACTTTCCGGCACCATTGGGCCCCACGAGCCCAATCATCTGCCCGGCACCCACCGACCCCGTCACCCCCGACAGCACCGTGGTGACGTGGCGGCCCGAACGGTACCCGACCGTCAGGTTCGACAGTGTGAGACCGGTCATGTCGCCTCCGCCTCTCGGTACCATCGCACCAGGATGACCATGACGACCGGCGCCCCGAACACCGCGTTGACGGCGTTGACGGGCAGCACGTCGTCGCCAGGCAGCTGTGCCAGGATGTCGGCCATCAATGCCAGGGATCCGCCGGTGAGGATGCATCCGGGCAGCAGATGACGATGATCGGCCGTTCCCAGCACCCCACGTGTCAGATGTGGGATCGCGATGCCCAGGAAACTGATCGGCCCGCAGAACGCGGTGGCGGCGCCGGCGAGGATGGCGGTGCTCGCCACCAGCAGGGTGCGCACCACCTTGAGGTTCATCCCCATCGTCTGGGCGTAACGTTCCCCCAGCAGCAGTGCGTTGAGCGGTTTGGCGAGCAGCAGGCTGGCGAGGATCATGACCACCATGATCGGCACCATGACCCGCAGGTTCTGCCACGTCACACCGTGGTAGCTGCCGAACTGCCAGCGGGTGTACTGGGCGATGAGCTCCGGACTGGCTCGCGACAACAGCACGGTGACCCCCGACGACACGAAGTATCCGATCATGACGCCGAGCAGCAGCAGGATCGTCGAGGAGTGGATGAATCGTCCTGCCAGCATGACGATGAGCAGCACGACGGCTGCCCCCAGTGCCGCGGCGACCATGACCAACAGGTCCGGCCCGATTCCCAGCCCGGAGGCGAAGCTGGCCGCACCCGCCGACGACGCCGTGCCGAGCACGACGAGGGCGACGCCGAGGCTGGCACCCGAGGAGATGCCGAGCACATAAGGATCAGCCAGCGGGTTGCGGAACAGGGTCTGCATCTCCAGGCCAGCAATCCCCAGGGCCGCCCCGACCAGCAGGGCGGTGATGGTGCGTGGCTCCCGGACGTCCTGGACGATCGTCAGGGACACCGAGTCGACGTCGGTGCCCCCGGAGATGATCGTCATGACGTCACCGATGGGAATGTTCACCGATCCCAGGGCCAGCCCGGCCAAGGTGACGGCGACGAAGATCGCTGCGAGGATCGTGAAACGCACCGGCAGTGGCAGCCCGCGTCGTCCCTGCGTCTGGCGGCTCCGCACATCTCGGTGATCCCGCACGTCCCGGCCCCGCCCATCCTGACCTCGTACGTCCCGGCCCGGTGCCTCTAGGTTCTGTGGCGTCTTCTGGTGGCTGTTCACCAGGCGCCCCTGATCCGTTCGCCGTGTGCCTCGTGACGTCCGTGTCTCCCGCGACGGCCCGGCACCTGATCCTGAGTCGCAGTCACTTCGCGGTGGCCTTGTGGTAGAAGTAGAACTGGTGATCGGCATCCAGCTCAGGGTGCAGGATCGCCGTCAGATCCGCCAGGACGAGGTCGGGGCGCACGACCCCGGTCTGCCAGTAGTCGTTGCCGTGCTTTGGGTCGGCTCGCAGGGTGGCGTCCCAGACGTTGCCGTTGTCGAGGGCCTTGAGCGACTTCAGACGTGGGTCGGCCTTGAGGATCTCCGGGATGGACGACTTCTCCGGCCCGTCGATCCAGAAGTCGGCGTCGTGGGCCTGCTTGATGATGGCCTCGGTGTCCAGCTTCCTGGATGCCACCCCGTGAAGGTCCTTGAACACGTACTCACCACCGGCGTCACGCAGGAACTGGATGGCGTAGTTCTCGTTGGGCTTGATGTACCAGACGCCCTTGTACTGCGATCCGTGGAGCACGGTCGGTCGTGTCGTCACCGTGGCGGCGCGTTTCGCGGTCGCATGGTACTTCTCGGCGATCTCGTCGTACTTCTGGTTCGCCGTCCTCTCGGCATTGACGAACAGCGAGTCGTACTTGATCCATTCGGCACGCCCCAGCGGGGTGCTCTCGAGGAAGTTCGGCTCGGCGACGACCGGGATGCCCATCTCCTTGATCTTGTCGATCTTGCTGGTGTTGTCGCTACCACTGACGAGGTTGAAGATGAACAGGTCCGGGCGCAGCGCCGCCAGCTTCTCTGTGTTGATCTCGGTGGCGTTGTCACCTGCCGCGAAACTGGCGACCTTGTGGTCCTTGAGGGCCTGACGGGTGTCCGGATTCCCGACTCTGTCGACGTTGACCATGCCAGCCACGGAGTCCAGCTTTCCCAACATCTGGAACTTCATCGGCAGGGTCGTCGAACCCAGCGCCACCTTGGTGGTGGGGATGGTGATCTTCTGCGCCCTGGCGAGGTCACCGTTCAGCTTCGGCTGCGGGGCGCCACACTGCACCAGGACGTACTGCACGGGTTTCTTCGCGGTGTTCGACGGGTGCTTGAGCGTCACCACCTTGTACGACTTGTGGTACGACACGGTGATGTCGCGGGCGTCGCGGAAGGTGGCCTTGTCGGTGAAGTAGTCCTTCGAGGAGTCGAAGTCCTTGATGCAGCCCTGCTGGGAGGACGTGCTGGACGGCGTGTCCGCCGAGGAATCCGATTTCTCGGAGCGTGAGCACCCGGTGAGGGTGGCGATGCACATGGCGGTGGCGGCCAGGCCCGCCACCAGACGATTGATGGACATGGTTGCTCCCACGTGGAGGTGAAGGGATGGTGGTGCGGCGAACATCGCCGCTGAGAGGGTCAGCTGAGCTTGGTGTAGTAGTACGGCGTGTACCCCTTCATGAGGTCAGGATGGAAGATGTACGTGAGGTCGGCCAGCACGACGTCGGGTTGGACGATCCCGGACTGCCAGAAGTCGTTCCCGGTGTCTGGGGCAGTGCGCTTGCTGGGGTTCCAGACGTTGCCGTGCTGGAAGGCCGACAGGTTCGCGTAGCGCGGGTTCTGCTTGAGGGCGTCGTCCTTGCCGTGCCACGTCGTCATGGACATGTAGTTGCCGTTGAGCCAGAAATCGGCCTTGGAGCCGTACTTGAAGACGACCTCGGCGTCGGTCGGGGTGGCTCCGCTGCTCTTGACGGCCTGGGACATGGCGTCGGTGGCTCCGGCGTCGGTCATGAACCTGATCATGTAGGAGTCGGTTCCCGGGACGTACCACTGCCCCTTGGTCTCCTGGCCGACGAGCACGCTGGGCTTGTCGGTGGCGTTCCTGGCCTTCTTCGCCACCTCGGTGTAGCGCTTGGTGATGCCGTCGAAGTTCTTCGTGGCGGCGCCCTCCTTGTTGAGGAGGATGCCGTAGGTCTTCATCCACTCGGCTCGGGCCAGCGGGGTGGACTCGAGATAGTCGAGGTCCTGCAGCACCGGGATGCCGGCGGACTGCACCTGCTTGAACTCCTTCACCTCTGAGCTGGCGGCCAGCACGGCGTCGGGTTTGAGGGAGATGAGCTTCTCCGTGTCGATCTGCATCCGACTCGACCCGTAGCTGGGCGTGTTGCGGGCCTCGAGGGCGTCTCGTGCCGGTCCGCGATAGATCTGCTCGAGCTGGTTGACGCCGACGATTGCGTCCAAGGATCCCAGGGTGTGGAGGACCGGGATCTGGGTGGTGGAGGAGGCGGCGACTCGTTTGACCGGGACGTCGATGATCGGGGCCTTGGCGAGGTCACCGGTGAGTGTTGGTCTGGGGGCACCGCACTGCAGCAGCACGAAGGTCTGCGACGGTTTGTCCTGCTTGCCGAGGGTGAGGACCTTGTAGGACTTGTGGTAGCTGACGTGGACGTTCCTGGCCCCGGTGAAGGTGGCCTTGTCGCCGAAGTAGTCCTTGTCCTTGTCGAACTCCCCGGACTTGATGCACCCGGACATGTTGGCACCGGTGCCAGCTGCTGGGGTGGTCGTCGAGGCGCTCGGGGAGGTGGAGCCGTCCTTCGTGCCCGAGCAGCCCGCCAGGGCCAGGGAAGGTACGACGAGAAGGGTGAGAAGGGCCGAGGCACGTCTCGGCAGTGGAGTACCCATGAAGTCTCCTGCAGTCGTGTCGCAGGACCCGCTGGGGCACACCCGGTGTGCTCGGCAGACTCCTACGGCGAGAGTCGGTGAATGCCACTTCGCAGGGAGGCGACCGGACTGAGCTGGAGGGCATCACCGTTGCGCGACAGTGTCGGACTTGCACCGACTTCGCTCGCTGCGGAGTACCTCGGGCCGAGTCCGACCCGGGACACGCACAAAATAGCATGTCTGGTGTCAATCCCTGTGCTGGGGCTGCAATGTGCCAATCCGAGCCCACGGCCGGTCGTCGCTCACATGTGTGCGCAGCTCGCTGACGTCTTCTGGTGCGCAGGCAAGCACGACGCAGGTTGACGGTCCGCCGGACTTCGTGAGATCGAGATCGGTCCTTCCGGGATCGAACCGCAGTCCTGCGGTGACGGCGATCTGATCGGCCTCCCAGGCAATTCCGTGCGATCCCACCGGTACACAGTCGTGCACCAGGCCCGAGCCCAGCAGCGCACGCACCTCGTCCAGGGTGACGATCTCGCGCCGACCAGGGCGTACCTCGTCATCCGGCGCCGAGATCGGGGAGCCGACGCATACGAGCACGTCGGTTTCCTGCGCCTGTGCCGCTGCCGCCGAAGCCTCGCCGGGAACCGGCGTGCCAGGGGCTCTGTCCGGTCGTACCCCGATGACCGTCACCCCGATCCCGGTCTGGGTGGTGATGACGTTGTCCTCCGTCGATCCGGTGACGGCCTGGGGATCGATCCCCGCGGCAACCGCGCACCGCTGGAACTCCTCGATCAGCGGTTGGGCCGAGGTGGCGTCCTGACACAGGGTGTTGACGAGGATCATCGGTCGGGCTCCCACGCACAGCACCTCCAGCAGTGGTACTCGCGCTGCCAGATGGGCACACCACGTCGGATCGGCCAGGTAGGAGTCCCCGGGCCGTGAGCCTATGCCCCCGACGGCGTCACAGGCGATGACCAGACGCCCAGCCGGTACGTCGGCGAGCAGCAGGTCGCGCAGCCGAGACACCTGGGTGTCGGCATGGCGGCTCCCGGCGTCGGTTCGGGAGACGACGGTGGTGGCGTGGTGCTGAATCTCGCCCGGTTCGTGCGGCACGGCTGGTGGTTCATGAGGTACGGCTGGACTGGGACTGCTCACCGTGCCATTCAATCGCGTGTGTGACGGTTGGGCGAACACTGTTCGCCTCGGTGCGTCAGTTGCTGTGGATGGAGCAGAATTGTCCTGGGGTCACTCGCCGGGGCCACCCGTCGTCGGATGCGTAGCATTCGGCTTGGTTGCTCCGGCACACGTGACGTCTGACGGTGCAACACTGGGTGGTACAGACAGGGGGTAGGTGTGAAGGCACGACTGGTGATGGCGGCAGCGCTCGTGGCGGGGGTCATCGTTGCGGAACGTCTCGCGACGGCCCGGCATCATCGACACGTTCAGGTGCGGCGGATCGCCCTGGAGGGGATCGACGAGTTGGCAGGGCGCCAGCGTCCTCGCTGATGAGGCAGGCCCACATGCGAGTCGGCGATACATGCTGAACTCGGGCACGTCTGCACCCTGCCTGTCACGGTGTCCTGCCCGTCCACGGTGTCAGGGCTGGTCGGGATCGATGTTGCGTCCGACCTCTCGTCCACATCGTGATGCCAGGATCTTCGCCTGCACCCCGTGCATCCTGCATTCCTGAGATTTCTTCGTCTGTGTGACGTCTCCCGCACACCCGGGGTGTGCGTCCCTGCCATGTCATCTGCGAACATGGTGTGAGACGACCGATGGTGTGAGCGACCGGGAGGAAGCATGGGAAACCACAAGAGAGTCGGCATTCTCACCGCCGGGGGAGACTGCCCCGGCCTCAACGCAGCCATCCGTGGCTTCGGCAAGGCGGCCATCCGCGAGTACGGCATGGAGCTCGTCGGCTTCCATGACGGATTCCTTGGCCTGGCGCAGAACCGCTACGTCGACCTCACCCAACGCGACCTCTCCGGCATCCTCACCGTGGGCGGGACGATCCTGGGAACCAGCCGTGACAAGGTCAATCGCATGATCGTCAATGGCGAGGAGACGGACATGGTGCCGACCATCGTCGACAACTACGACAAGCTCGGCCTGGACGCCCTGGTGACACTTGGTGGGGGTGGAACCTCCAAGAACGCCTACAAACTGCACAAGGCCGGTCTCAACGTCATCCACCTGCCCAAGACCATCGACAACGACATCGTCGGCACCGACGACTCGTTCGGCTTCTCCACCGCCCTGGAGGTGGCCACCGACGCCATTGACCGGCTGCACTCCACCGCTCACTCCCACCACCGGATCATCCTGGCCGAGGTCATGGGGCACCGGGCCGGTTGGCTGGCCCTGGGATCGGGCATCGCCGGTGGGGCAGACATCATCCTGCTGCCCGAGGTGCCCTACAAGCTCGAGTCGATTGCCGAGGCCGTGGAGAGGAGGCGCAGCCAGGGACTCAACTTCTCGGTCATCGCCGTGGCCGAGGGGGCACGCGACGTCTCGGACGCCATGGCCCTGCGGGGTGCTCGTGCCCTCGTGGACAACTCCAGTGCCAAGACCAAACCGGCGGCCAAACGCGCCAAGCGCGACCTGGAGGCCTCCATGCGCGACAACACCATCAAGCTCGCCTCCGAGCTGGAGGAGGCCACCGGTCTGGAGTCGCGGGTGTCGATCCTGGGCTACGTCCAGCGCGGTGGCACGCCGTGCTCCCACGACCGACTGCTTGCCACCCGGCTGGGCACGATGGGTGCCCGCATGGTGCAGGAGGGAAACTTCGGCATCATGGTGGCCGCCAAGGGTTCCGGCACCGACACCGTCGCCCTCAAGGAGGTGGCCGGCAAGGTGAAGTACGTGCCGGCGGACCACCCGTGGGTGGAAGCCGCCCGTGAAGTGGGTACCAGCCTCGGCGACTGAGCTGCGAGGTGCCGGAGCCCGTCGGCTGGTGGGCGTTCCGTGCTCCCGGGCAGCACAGGGGCTTCGGACGACCAGGGCACCCCGGCGATCAACCAGTGCGCCCGGCCGTCACAGGCCGGTTCGGCATGGATGATCGGGGCCCCGACCCGGACGCACTGGGTGCATCAAGGACGGCCCCCGCGTCGTAGAGAGCCTGCAGCATTGGGAGCTTCGCGGCGGTGGGAGTCGATCTCGAGACGGGTGGCTCAGTCAGAACGTCGGGTGGTGGCTCAGCCCTGCTGCCCGTGACCGCCCTGCTGTACCGTGATCGGGTGATCCGGGTGCTTGTCGAGCCACGAGGCGACGAACGGGCAGGTCGGTCGCACGGTGGCCCCCTGACCTGCCAGATCGTCCAAGGCGTACTTGACGACCTGGCTTGCCACGCCGCGCCCGGTGAAGCCGTCCTCGGTCTCGGTGTGATCCATGACGACGACGTCGTCCTGCTGCGTGTAGTGCGCAAACCCTGCCAGTTCGCCGTCGATGTGGGCCTCGTAACGGGACTGTTCTGCGTTTCTGGTTACGGTGACATCGCTCATGGTGGCGGTAACCAGTTCTCGTGGCGGGTTGTTCCGCCCCGCATGTCTCTCACGGCGATCGGTGGCGTCCGTCGTCGCCCAGGGATTCGCAGGTCTGGCAGCGAGGCGTTGGTGGATCGGGCGGTTCAGCAGTCGTGGCTCATGGCCGTACCTCGATGAATCCACGTGCGCCACGCTCCATCTCGACGAAGGAGTGGTTGACGAAGGTGTAGCGGCCCGGCTCGGTGAACACCGTCTCGACGAATCCGCCCTGACAACTTGCCAGGTCGAGGGCCTGGGATCCGCCAGAACCAGGATCGTCGCGGCGCAGCAGGTACGCTCCCTCCTTGAACACGGTGTCGAACTGTGTCCCGACGATGTGGAAACTCATCCCCCGGCTCGGTCCGGCGGCCAGCACCCAGAACCGCACCCGTTCACCCACCCTGGCCTGCAGCGGGGCGAAGAGGTACTGGTTGGCATGGCCGTTGAACATCGTGAGGTCGACCTTCTCGTCGGCGATCTTTCCCGTGTCGACCGGCTGGTTGTTCTGCTCGGCCAGGTAGGTCTCGGACTGTACGAGCACGTACTGCCGCTCGACGGTGGGCAGATCTGCCGGGGCCACGATGAGCGCTCCGAACATGCCGGCGGCGATGTGGGCACTCATCGGCATCGTCGAGCAGTGGTACAGCCAGATTCCCGCGTGATCGATGGTGAACTCGACGTCCAGGCTCCGACCGGGGGAGATGGTGCGCATCGTCGTGTCGGGGGAGGATCGGGAGGCATGGAAGTCGATGGAATGACCCATGGAGCCGTCGTTGACCAGATGCACCTGCATGCGGTCACCGATTCGAGCCCGCAGCACCGGCCCCATGAACTGGCCGTTGTAGGTCATCGCGGCCAGGGTCGTGGCTGGTGCCACCTCGAGTTCCCTCTCGCGGACGGTGAGGTCGACGCGATGGGTCCGGCTGGCCTCCAGCGGGGGAAGTCGGGCGTCGCGGGTGTGGAAATCCCGGCCCGGGGGCTGGGTGAGATCCACTGCGCGCCTGGGCGAGGCGGCCTCGGATGCCGGTGTTCTCCGGTCCGAGGACGTGGCTCCGACGAGGTCGATCCGCAGCGTCATGCCCATGGATCGGTGACCGACGAGGGTGCACCATCCCTCCTGGGACTGCTCAAGCACCCCGGCGTCCAAGGTCGTGGTCTGTCCGGGGTCCAGACGTCCCGAGTACGGGCCGGAGGCCAGCTGCAGATCGTGGACCTGGGCAGGGTCGGTGTTGGTGAGCCTGACGACCAGACGGTCCCCGGCTGGTAGCTCGACGTGATCGGGATGGAAGCGCATGTCGTGGGCCGTCATCTCGATCGTCGTCGTGTGCCCGGTCGGTGCGACGTGGATGGCGGAGCTGGCGCGGTGCTCGTCCCACCCGTGGGCGGCAGCGCTGGCCCCCAGCACGGCCGACAGTCCGACGACCGACTCCACGAAGGAACGACGCCCCGGTGGTGCGGTGGAGCTCGGATCGGGGTGGGTTGCAGGCTTGCGCGTGGCGTTCGCGACGACGCCATCGGTTCTGGTGCCGCCCCCGGCGTCCTTGTCGTGCCCCGACGCCTCGGCGTCCGACCTCCGAATTGTGGAGGCCCCATCGTCCGGGTGTGGAGTTGCGCGGGCCCGGGCAGCCGCCATGCCACGCTCCTTGAGCAACGGGATGGCGGTGCGCACCATGGCGATCATCGCAGGCAGGAACCCGGCCAGACCGATCCCGGCGGTGACGATCCCCACCAGCTGCACGGCTCGTCCGCGCGCCAGTACCCAGATGAGCAGACCAGCGTTGGTGAGCACGGCCCGGGTGGCCCCGAATGCGTGCATCCTGGCATTGGTGGCCCGCACGACGGATGGCCCGCCACCCATGACCATGGGCATGAGGTAGCTCATGGCGCCGAGCAACAACTGCAACAGGAACCCCATGACCACGGCGGGAGTGAGTATGCTGAGCTGCTCGTACATCAGGGTGTCGCGATGGGCGACGATGGTGGCCAGCAGCCAGACGAGCCAACCCCCGAACCACACGATGGCGGCCCCGATCGCATATCCCGGGTAGTCACGTGGCGGGCGACGTGCGGCACACCCCACCAGGTCGACGGCGACGACGAGCAGGGCGACGAACTCCAGGAGCACCCCCGCCCCGGCCAGCCACCACAACCCGGCAAGCGCCCCACCGGTGAGGACGCCGACCGCCGCCAGTACCAGCCACAGGGCTCGACGCCCCCTACGGCTCTGCCCGGGCAGCATGGGGGTGCGCAACACGGTGGGCCACAACGTCATCAAGGTGCCGAGCACCGTCACCGAGATGAAACCCAGGATGTTGAACCCCTGGTGGGCCAGCAGCAGTCGGCTACGCCACGGCTCGCGCGGGGAGAACGCCATGATCGCTCCCAGGCTCGCCCCGAACGGCAACAGACAGGCTGCGGCGGCGTAGAACCGCACCGTCGAGTCGAACCGTCCCGGCAACGCATGATGCACCTGACGAACCAGCCCGATGCCGAACCAGGCCACGGCGAGCCCCACGATCGTCGCACCGGCCGTGACGGCCCACGGCCAGTCCCCGATCATGCCGACGCATGCCGTACCGATGCCGACCTGCAGCGTCCAGATCCGCCACACCTGCACGCGCCGGGCCTCGTCACCGAGCTTGGTGTGCAGGATCGCCTCGGTGAAGTACTGGCCCCACACCAGGATCGACGTCGTCGCCACACCCAGGGTGACCATGTGCACCAGCAGCCAGCGTTGCTGGTGGATCACCGGCCCGGCGAGTGCGACGACGAGCAGCGCGACCAGCCAGAAGGACACCGGTCGGGACGCCCGGCGGTGCCAACTGCGGCGGCCACCCCCACGGCCCGTGGACCCGCTGTGACGGCTTCTCCCACGGTCTGCCGGTTCACCGTGGACGCCGTCATCGCGGCCCGGGGTCTGCGACAGGGATGATTCGTTCTCGAGCTGCACGGCACCGCCCTCACGTCGACGTCATTCGGGGTGACCCCGCAGAAACAATATGACGATGGGCCAAGCCTCGTCCCGTCGCTGCCGTGTGCCGATGTGTCGGTGCCATGTGTCATGGTGCCCTTCCCGGACGCAGTGCCCTTCTCGTCCTGCCACCGTGGCCCTGCTCTGTGCCGTGCCTTCGGGGCATGTGCGTTTCGCGAACTGCGCCCCGATGTGCCTACGATGGGGCCTACGACAGGGGAGCACATCGGTGCTGAGAGTGGGCATGGCGCCCAGACCCTCGAACCTGAACCGGCCAGTACCGGCGTAGGGAGTCGGGACTCTTGCGTGCGCGCACGCCCCTTCCGCGACATGGAAGGACCATTCATGGCTGACAAGGTTCGGTACCGCACCATCGACATCGTCACCCCGGTGATGATCGCCGTGGCATTCGGCGTCATCTTCATCGGACTGGGGGCGCTGTTCGACGCCCTGTCACCGCTGTGGCTGCTCTACAAGCCCACCGAAGGCCTCTTCATGGGGCTGTGGTTGCTCTCCGGTGCCGTCGCCGGGCTCATCGTGCGCAAACCCGGTGCGGCCCTGCTCGCCGAGCTGCTGGCAGCTGCCATCGAGATGCTGCTGGGGGGCCAGTGGGCCGACATGACGTTGGTCTCCGGTGTGCTGCAGGGCCTCGGCATGGAGATCTCGCTGGCGGTGTGGCGTTACCGAAGGGGTGGCATGCGCGTCGCCGTCGTCGGTGGCATGATCGGTGCGCTCTTCGAGTCGGTCTTCGAACGGCTCTACTACTACCCGATGTTCCGGCCCACCGACACCGTCTTCTACATGATCTTCTGCCTCATTTCCGGGGCGGTCCTCGCCGGCGTCCTGGGCCAGCTCATCGTCAAGGGACTGGCCGGTGCCGGTGCACTCAACTCCTTCCCGGTCGGACGGGAACGGGCCCGCCTGCAGGCTTCCGACGCCAAATGACGACGGCTCCCGCCACCACGGGGATCACGGTTCGTGGTCTCACGGTGACCCCGCCGGGGGCCGTCAACCCCATCCTCGGCCCCATCGACCTCGACCTGCCAGCCGGTTCCCGGGTGCTGCTCGCCGGGCCGTCCGGGGCCGGCAAGACGACTCTGCTGCACGCCCTGGGCGGTCTGCTGGACGAGGAGAGCTACCTTCTCGACGGGTCGGTGGAGCGTGCTGGTGATGCCGTCGGGACGGTTGGTCTGCTTCAGCAGAACCCGGAGAACGCCGTCGTCGCCGAACGAGCCGGGCGGGACACCACCTTTGGCCCGGAGAACCTGCAGCAGCCCCGGGAACGGATGTGGCCGTTGGCCGCCGATCTGCACCACCGAGTGGGCTTGGAGACGGGGCTGGACCACAAGTTCCTGGAGATGTCCGGGGGCCAGATGCAACGGCTGGCTCTTGCCGGGGTGCTTGCCTGCGACCCCGGTCTCATGCTGCTCGACGAGCCGGTGTCCATGCTCGACCCACAGGCCAGCAGCCAGGTGCGCGACCTCGTTGCCGCCACGGTGGGTGAACGAAGTCTCGTCGTCGTCGACCATCATCCACGAACCTGGCGAGACGTGCTCGACACCGTCGTCGTGCTCACCGAACAGGGCACCGTGGATCGCATCTTCGGCATGGACGACTACCTTGCCGAGTACGTGGCCCCGCAGCCACCCACCCGAACCACTGATCCTGGGCGCTCCGGGGCCACCGTGGTGCAGGCCATCGGGGTGGACGTGGCCCGCCCGGGGGTCAGGGCTGCAAGGCACAGGACCCCGGACAACCACCGTGCTGCCGGCACGCCGGCTGCGACGCCAGCTGAGGACGTGGCTCGCGACGACTGCCCGGGCCGCACCGATGTCGACGATCCTTCTCGTGACACCGTCCTGCTGCGGGACATCGATCTGGACGTGTGCGCCGGCACCATCACTGCGCTCGTGGGACCTTCTGGAATCGGGAAATCCACCCTGCTGCGGGTACTCGCCGGACTGGACGACCCGGCGGACGGCCAGGTGCGCTGGTGCGAGCACGCCACCTCGGCGTCCGGGGGCCGTGCGACACCGACCCAGGATGGCCCTTCCCGTGCCCGGGGCAAACACCCCCTGCATCAGGAGAGGTGGGCCACCACTCCGGCTCCGGGGAGTGTGGCGTGGGTACCGCAGAACCCCGAGCACTACCTCGTCGCCACCACCGTCGCCGACGAGCTCGTGGCCTCCCCGTACGCCGCTCGTCACCCTCAAGATGATGACGCCTCCAGCGCCTCCGCCTCCCGTGCCCGGGTGCAGACGGCCGGGGAAGGATCACCCCCGGCCGAACCATCCACGACACACCCCGCCCCAGCGCCAGGTGCGGGGCAATCGCCCCGCGCAGCGGCTGTGGAGGAATCGCCCCGCACAGCGTCGCAGGGCAGGCCAGCCGATGACCCGTCCCTCGGTGAGGTGGAGGACGCGTCCGCCACCACTGACCCGGTTGTTCCGGAACCCGTCACACCTGCTGCTCTGAGACGGTTCGGTCTGGCCGGGGTGGCACAGTCACACCCCATGACGCTCTCGGGCGGGGAGAAGCGCCGCCTTGCCATTGCCGCGGCCCTGGCCCAGCAGCCCGACCTGCTCATCCTCGACGAGCCCACCGTCGGGCTCGACGCCGACCACGTCGAATCCGTCCTGGCAGCCGTCGCGCAGGCTGCCGAGCAGGGTGTTGCCGTCATCGTGTCCACCCACGATTCGCTGGTCACCCAGCTTGCCGACGAGGTCGTCGACCTGGCAGCGCACCGGCTGCCCGACCCCCCTGCCGCCTCCCAACGCGTTCCGTGGATGCAACGGCATCTCAACCCGCTCACCCTCATGGCCATCGGTGTGGCCGGCATCGTGGCATCGGCCTGGGTGCACACCCCTCTCATCGGACTCATCGGACTTGTGCCGTCGATCGTCCTGGGATTCCTGTGTGCCCGCAGCGGCAGGCAGGCGCTGGCCCACACGCTCCCGGTGCTCTTCGCCGCCGTCATCCTCGTGTGGACCACCCTCATGCTCCATCACGGGTTCACCGATCCAGCCGTGCAGGCCGAGGCGTTGCGCCAGGGGGGTCGGATCCTCGTGCTCGTCATGCCGGGGGCGATGACCTCGTGCGCCCTGGACCCCACCCGGCTCGGCGACTCCCTGGGACAGAACACACGCCTGCCGGACCGGCCAGTGGTGGCATCGGTGGCCGGGATGATCCGGATGGGGCAGACGTCTCGCACCTGGGGCATCTCCCGTGACGTGCGCACCCTGCGTGGTCTCGGGCCGCGCGGGACGAGACGCCGTGCCACCCCCGGTGCGTACCTGCGCTACGCCGGGTCGATGACGATGGCGATGATCCTGGACTCCCTGCGCTCGGCCGAGGCGCTCAGTCGGGCCATGGACTCCCGGGGCTTTGCCACCGCCATCCACCGCACCTGGGCCGAGGAATCCCGGTTCGGCGCTGCTGACCTGTGGGGGGTCGTCGCCATCGCCGTCATCATCTGCTCGACGCTGGTCCCGGCCCTGCTGGGGTGACGCATGTGCGTGCACGGGCCCTGCTGCTGATCCTCGGCGCATATCATTGACCCATGACGGCAACAGTGACACTTTCTCCCCGAGTGTCCCATCTGGCGGACGAGCTCGCTGCACGTCGCGGCACCACGAGGGACGCTGCGGTGGAGACAGCGTTGCGAGAGGCTCTGGATCGAGAGCCTGTGCGACCCGATCTCACAGCCGCCATCGCCGATCTGCGAGCCATGGTTGCCGATACGTCTGACCAATGGCTGACTGACGAGGACCTCTACGATTCCGAGGGTCTTCCCCGATGATCGTTGACACCTCGGCAATTGTTGCTGTTCTCAGAGACGAGGATGATTCTGCTGAACTCGAGGCCAAGTTGAGATCTGCTACGTGCCTGAAGATTTCCGCGGCTACTGTGGTGGAACTCGCCTTCGTCATGAGGGCCTCAGGGCCTGGCACTGTGGATGCTGTTGTGCAGCAGCTCGGGCTGAGAGTCCTCGATGTCAATGACGAACATGTGAAATGGGCCCGAATCGGCATGGAGAAGTATGGGCGAGGATCTGGGTCACGGGCCAAATTGAACCTTGGCGATTGTTTCTCCTACGGGGCAGCCATGGCGGTGGGTGAACCTCTACTGTTCAAGGGCCATGACTTCGTTCACACCGATGTTCCGCAGGCTTGATCGCGAATGCGCCGGTGACCATGCGGCTCATCAGCCCAGCTCCTTGAGCGCTGGCAGGTGACGAATGGATCTGCTCGTCGCAAGGACGGCGATGCCTGCTGCTCCGAGCGCGGTGACGCCGATGCCCAACGTCCGTGACGCGTGGTGATCCACGGCCAGGGCGGCCAGGGTCGGTGCGGCGACGGTGGCAAGACCGTTGACGAAGGTGAATATGCCCAGGGTTCGTCCTTGGAAGTCCGAGGGGATTCGGTGAAAGACGTGGGCGAACAGGGCGCTGCCGATCGACGTTGACGGGATCATGCATGCCGTGGCCAGGGTGAAGACCACCACAGCTGACGTCGGCGTGGCGAACATGAAGAGCAGGATCGTGGCCATCCATGCCAGCCCGACGATCGCTATCCATCCCGACCGTACGGTGTCGGTGACCTTGGGTGTCAGGGCGGCACCGATGAGGGAACCCACCGTGAATCCTGCGCTGACCAGTCCGATGGTCAGCGAGTCGTGGCCGACGTCGCGCATGGTGAAGACCACCCAGGAGGTGGCCGTGAACACCATGAGGTTGACCAGCGGGGCGCAGAAGATTGTGAGACGCACGATGACGTCCTGCCACACCGCACGCAGACCGTGCCGGTAGGCGGTGAGGAATCGGTCTCGGGAGGGCGGCGGAACCCTGTGCCGCGAACCCGTCTCGTCGACTCCTCTGTCGGAGATCTGGGTGTCGGACGCCTGGGCAGACGCGTCACCGGACTGGTCCGATGACTCCATCCTTCTCGACGACTTCGGTCGCCCATCCGGCTGGAACGATGCGCGAATTCGTGTCAGCAGCACGAGGAACGTGCTGTCACACACAAGTCGTAGTAGGAAGGGCAGTACCGGAGTCAGCCCGTACAGGGCGCCGGTCGTCGGGCGACTCGCCAGGCTGACCAGTGACGTCCGAGCCTGGGCGGCACTCATGGCTCGTGGATACTGTGCAGGTGTGATGAGTTCCTTGAGCGCAGCATCCATCGCGGGATCGGCCAGGGCCTCTGAGGCTGCCACGGCAATGGCACACCCCGTCACGACACATCCGAGCACGGTGGAATCTGCCCAGCTCCCCACCTGATGCACACCGAGCGCGATGGTGAGGATCGCCATGAGCACCACGCTCGTCGTCACACAGTGTGCGATGATGCGGCGGCGGTCCCCCGTGTCGGCGATCCCGCCTCCAATCACTCCACCGATCCACGCCACCGCTGAGATGACGCTGGACAGTACCCCGGCCACCGAGACGGAGCCCCACAGGTCGATGAGGACGAGCTGGGTACTCATGCTCACGGTGAGGAAGGTCTCAGCGGCGAACCACCGCCGATAGTCACGGCTGGCAAAAGGACTGGAACCCACGCCACCCCCGTTCGTGGTCGGATCCTGTGCCATGCAGGTTGAGGCCCTCTACACTTGAGCGTCACCGGATGATGTATGCGTCATGGGGCTGTTCACAGCGTCAAGAGGCACAGCACAGCAAATCTTACATGGTGGGTTTTCATCAGAGGCAGAACCCGGTCAGTGACCACCGAGGGTTGTCGGCCGTGCAGGCAGCCTCATCGGGAAAGTGCAGGCAGGAAAGCGTGAAGACGGATCGACTTGGTCTCACTTGCAGGGATCGGCTTGCGGTCGATGCAGCCAAGCTCTACCACGAAGGGCGCTCCCAGGCTGAGGTGGCCGAGATTCTCCATGTCTCGCGACCCAACGTCTCCAAGCTGCTCACCCATGCTCGGCAACGCGGATTCGTGCGCGTCTCGGTCGAGGATCCCAGGGAGAAGGACACCGAACTCATCAATTACCTCAAGGCAGCCTTCGACTTGGTTGAGGTACGGCTCGTCTCACCTGCTGGCCCCCGTGAAACATATCTGCGCAAAGCTCTGGGAAAGGCCGGCGCGGCACTGCTCAAAGGCCTCATCCGTGACGGGGACACTGTCGGTTTCGCATGGTCCCCCACGATGGGCCATGTGGCCTCCCAACTGGGGGAGACCACGTTTCGGGACATCGCAGTGGTGCAACTGTGTGGCAACATCGGTGATCCCAGCTTGGATCTGTCCGGGATGCAGAGTTTCGAGCAGTTGCGTGGAGCCCTCGGTGCCAGCGTCCATCTGCTCGGTCATCCCAGCATCTTCGAATCCGTGGCCGCTAAGCAGGCGGTGGAACGCGAGCATGCTGTACGGGACGTGCTCAACCGTGCAGTCGAGGCACGTATAGCGGTGTACACGGTCGGATCAACCCAGCCATCGTCTCCCCATCTTGCGAGTCCCATGTGCACCTCGGAGGAGCGTGATCGTCTCATGGCTGTGGCCGTGGGTGACATCTGCTCGCACTTCGTTGATGGACAGGCACGGGTCTGCCTTCCCGACCTCAATGCCAGGACGCTGGCCATCTCGCTGCCAGACTTGCGTCACAAGGAGCAGAAGGTGTTGGTGGCCGGAGGAGCGGAGAACCTGCCTGCGATCCATGCAGCTCTGAACAACGGCTACGCCAACCGGCTCGTCATTGACGTTGTCACAGCACGCAGGCTCTATGCAGTTCAACGAAAGGAGCGACAAAGTCACCAGAATGGCACATATGTGCCAAAATAATGTTCTTTCTCAACGCAGTTCTCCCTAGGCTCGACGGCACGACTCGTCAAAGGAGACACTGTGAATCGTGAATCACAATTGATTGACCACACCCTGCTCAGCCCCACCGCCACTGCTGCTCAGGTGCAGGAACTGTGCGATGAAGCCGTCGAGCACGATTTCTGGTCGGTGTGTATCAGCCCATGCCGGGTTGGACTGGCGGCCGACCATCTCAGGGACACCGATGTCAGGGTGTGCACCGTCATCGGCTTTCCATCAGGTGCACATGTATCGACCATCAAGGCTGCCGAGACCAGACAGGCCGTCGCAGATGGTGCCGACGAGGTTGACATGGTGATCAACATCGGTGCCGTCAAGGACAGTGACTGGGAGCAGGTGAAACAGGACATCGCCGCGGTGGTGGACGCAGCGGGCGAGGGCGTGTTGGTCAAGGTCATCTTGGAGACGTGCCTGCTCGACGATGAGGAAATCGTGCAGGCATGTCAATGCGCGAGGGATGCCGGGGCACACTTCGTCAAGACCTCCACCGGATTCTCCACCGGTGGCGCGAGCGTCCATGCCGTCCAGCTCATGCGTGCCACAGTAGGCGAATCGATGGGCGTCAAGGCGTCGGGTGGGATTCGAAGCCGAGAAACCCTCGAAACCATGGTTGCCGCCGGAGCCAGTCGCATCGGTGCCTCGGCTGGCGTTGCACTGCTCGGGGGTGCCCAATGACCACCGCCGTCAAGGAGCAGACCGGCGCGTTGAATACTGGTCGGGGAATCATCAAGGACCAGACCCGCCAACTCGAGGATGGTTATCTCGACAAGACGCCGATCTTTCAGTATGTCCTGTTGTCGATCTGTTTTCCAATGTGGGGAATTGCTGCCAGCCTCAATGACATTCTCATCACCCAGTTCAAATCCATCTTCTCGCTGTCCGACTTTGCCTCGGCATTCGTGCAATCAGCGTTCTATGGTGGATACTTCCTTATCGCTATTCCAGCATCCCGAGTGATTCGCCACACCAGCTACAAGGTGGGAATCATGATCGGACTCACGGTGTACATCATCGGATGCTCACTGTTCTTCCCAGCCTCACACATGGCCACGTACTCGGTGTTCCTCGTCTCTCTGTTCGCCATTGCGGTGGGGCTGTCCTTCCTGGAGACGTCGTGCAACACCTACTCTTCGATGATTGGTCCCAAGCGGCTCTCAACACTGCGTCTCAACATCTCCCAAACCTTCTACCCGCTGGGTTCCATCGGTGGGATCCTGCTGGGTAAATACCTCATCTTCAACGAGGGTGAGGCCTTGCACAAGCAGATGGCCACCATGAACGCCACCGAGAGTGCTGCCTTCGCCCGGGAGATGTTGCAACGCACACTGCAGCCATACCGGGTGATCATCATCATTCTCTTGGTGTTGCTCGTCACCGTGGCCATCACGCAGTTCCCACGGTGCAAACCCGTTTCCGCCAACTCCCACCGAGAGGCAGAGGCATCCATTGGGGAGACCTTGAGGTACTTGGCCGGGAATCGTCGTTTCAAATCTGGAGTCCTCACCCAGTTCCTCTACGTCGGTATGCAGACCGCTGTGTGGTCATTCACTATCCGGCTGGCGCTCAATCTGGATCATGACCTCAATGAACGTACTGCGTCGAACTTCATGATTCTCGCATTCATTGCATTCTTCGTCGGGAAGTTCATTGCCAATCTCCTCATGACGAAGTTGGACCAGAACTTGGTTCTCGTCGCATACTCGGTGTGCGGCCTGCTGGCGCTGTGCTACGTCATTCTCGTGCCGAACATGACGGCGGTCTACGCTGCCATTCTCGTCTCTGGACTGTTCGGTCCATGTTGGGCGACGATCTACTCGCGAACCCTTGACTCCATCGAGGACAAGCGATTCACCGAGACAGGCGGTGCGCTCATCGTCATGTCCATCATCGGTGGTGCCGTCGTTCCCGCTGTTCAAGGGCTCGTATCTGACAGGACGGGCTCGATGCAGACCTCCTTCTGCGTCAACCTCGTGTGCTTCGGTGCCGTCCTCCTCTATTTCCTCACCGCGTTCAAGCAATCCCGAAAGGATGAACAGGCATGAGTTTCTCCATCAATGTGAGCAAGGCGCTGTTCACGTCAGCACCATGTGAGATCCTGCGCTCCGACGTGTGGTCCGTCGTCACGAAGAAGTACCCTTCGGGGATTGAGTCCCTGACGATCCACAACGCTCGCGGGTATGTGGAGGTGCTGCCCTTCATGGGGCAGATCATCTGGGACGCCTGTTTCGACGGGACGAGTCTGCGGATGACAAACATGTTTCCCGAACCGAAACCTGCCACGCTCATCGAGGACACCTACGGTTGCTTCGCGTTCCATTCCGGACTGCTGGCCGCCGGGTGCCCAGGTCCCGAGGACGATCATCCGTTGCACGGCGAATTTGCCTGCGCCCCGATGGATTCCGCCAGACTCATCGTCGCTGACGACTCCATCTCCGTGGAGTCACGCCGTGAGTACGTCAAGGGGTTCGGCCACCACTACCTGGCCGAACCCAGCGTCACTCTGCGTTCCGACTCGACAATGTTCGACATCGGCCTGCGGTTGACGAACCTGTCTGCTCATGCCCCGATGCCGCTGCAGTACATGTGTCACATGAATTATGCCTTCGTGGCTGGTGCCATCATGAGTCAGAACCTGCCGCAGGGTGCCTTCAGCCTGCGTGCGTCGATCCCCGATCACGTCACACCGACTCTTGGCTGGCTCCAACTCAATGACGACATTCGCGCCGGGAAGCGCAATCCCGACTCCTTGGAGGGTGCCGAGGAGTTCGATCCCGAGATCGTCTACTTTGCCGACGACATCGACCAGCAGACTGACCATGCGGTGTTCCGTATGGAGTGTCCCGACGGGACGACGATGCGAACCGAGTTCGACACCGTCGACTTTCCGGTCGTCACCCGATGGATCCTGCACAATCCCGATCAGAAGGTGGCGGCGTTCGCCCTGCCCGGTACTTCGCGACCAGAGGGACGTGAGGCTGCACGCAAGGCGGGAACTCTCATCGAGCTTGCAGCGGGTCAGACGCGAGAATTCACCGTGCACACCGGAGTGGAGACGACCAGCTCCACCAGGGCCGATCTGGAGGAGGACTGACGATGGACATCGCAGTGGTTGGGTCGAACATGGTCGACCTCATCAGCTACATCGATCGCATGCCCACCGAGGGGGAGACCGTCGAGGCTCCGGACTTCCGACTGGGATGTGGTGGCAAGGGAGCCAATCAGGCCGTGGCCGCCTCCCGACTGGGCTCCGACGTCCTCATGGTGACCCGAGTGGGCAACGACATGTTCGCCGACAACACCATTCGCAATCTCGAGGACAATGGCATCGACACGACGTACGTCATGCGTACCGAGGCGACGTCCGGGGTGGCGCCGATCTTCGTGGATCCCCAGTCGCGCAACTCGATCATCATCGTCAAGGGTGCCAACGCCAAGCTCTGCGCCGACGACATCGCTGCGGCACGGCAGGCCATCGCAGGATGCAAGCTCATCATCACGCAGCTGGAGATTCCGCTGGAGACGGTCTACACCACGGTGGACCTGGCGAGAGAACTGGGTATCCCCGTGCTGCTGAACCCAGCTCCAGCCGATCCGAGGATGTCGCTGGACAGGGTCAGGGGTGTCGAGTTCATCGTCCCCAACGAGAGCGAGCTGTCGTTGATCTCCGGGATGCCCGTCGACACCCGTGCCGACATCGTCAACGCCGCCCACGTGCTGCTGGATGCCGGCATCCCCCATGTCATCGTCACCCTGGGGGCCAAGGGGGCGTTGTGGGTCAGTGCCGCAGGGCAACGGCTCATTCCTGCGCAGACCGTGGAAGCGGTGGACACCACCGGTGCCGGGGATGCCTTCATCGGTTGCTTCAGTCACATGTGGACCACGACCGGTGACGTCGAGGCATCCATCCGGGCTGCCAACCAGTATGCCGCCGACTCGGTGACCAGGCGTGGTACGCAGACGTCCTACGCCTGGGGCCACGGTCGGGAACCGCGGGGTGCCAGATAATCGCTGTGTGAATGTCACAGGGCCGTCACACCAGGAATTTCCCGGTATGACGGCCCCGATTTTATGATATTGAGTATCAGTTCTCGCGCGGGGTCACGATGTGGACGCCGTGGAGCTCGACGGTGTCGGGCTTGGAGCACAGCAGGTCGGAGCCGAACTTCATGGTGATGTCGGTGGTGGCGTCAATTCCGTGCGGCAGGCCGCCAATGGTGAGGTCGGCGGAACCGGTCTCACCGGGGGCGATGGCGTGATTGCCATTGAGCTTGGTGTTCAGCTTGAAGGTGAAGGTCACCGGCTGGGAGTTGCGGAAGTTGGCGATCGTCCACTGCAGCTTCGAGATGGACTGGTCACCGGTGTTCTTGAAGGTGACGTGAAGCACCTTGTCGGAGTCGGTGAGGACGACGGTGGAGCCGCTCTGCACCGGCTTGCCGGCATGGTTGACGGTGGCGTCGACGTGCACACCGGACTTCTGGTCCGGGGCGGAGTACTGGCAGGAGGCCATCGTGGCGTGGCTCGGCGTGACAGGGGCAGCGCTGGCAAGTGGCGCAGCGGTGAGGGCGGCGCTCGTTCCAAGGGCCAGGGCACCAGTCAGGGCACCGAGGGTCTTGAGATTCTTCGTGATCCTCATGAGTTCATCCTTCCGGCACGGCCTGCTGAATTACGAGTAGGTCACATGCCTCAAATGCTAGGAATTACAAGTATGTTGTGCTGGTAGCACGGATCATGAGTATACACGAGTTGGCGGAGTGATAGTGCTGTGTTTCCGAGAAAGGAGTGGACGCAGGGTGTAGCAGGTATGTTTCGTCCTTCATGGCGCATTGTGTGCCACCTGCTCATCGCTTGACACAGGAGCAGCGGGAGGACAGGTCTCAGCCTCCCGACACGAACCGGTAGCCCATGCCGGACTCGGTGAGCAGGTGGCGCGGGTTTCGAGGATCCGGCTCGAGCTTCTTGCGCAGCTGGGAGAGGTAGAGCCGCAGGTACCCGGTGTCGGTGACGTGCTCGGACCCCCACACCTGGGTGAGCATGGTCTGACGGGTCACCAGACGTCCCTCGTTGCGCACCAGCAACTCCAGCACCTTCCACTCGGTGGGGGTGAGCCGCACCGGTCTGCCGTCACGCAGCACACTGTGGGCAGTCAGATCGACGGTGACGTCACCGAATCCCACGATCAAGCCGGGATCCTCGGGTTGGGGAACTCGTCGGCCGAGGGCACGAATCCGGGCGAGCAGCTCGTCAATGGCGAATGGCTTGGTGACGTAGTCGTCGGCACCAGCGTCCAGGGCCGCGACGATGTCGTTGGACCCGCTGCGACCCGACACGACGAGGATTGGGGCCTGGGACCAGCCGCGTATCGCCTCGATGACCTTGATGCCGTCCAACCTGGGCATGCCCAGGTCCAGCAGGTAGAGATCGGGGTGACGGTCGACGGCGACGCTCAGGGCCTCGGCGCCGTCACGGGCCAGCAGCACCTCGTAGCCGCGAGCGGCCAAGGTAATGCGCAGCGCCCGTAGGATCTGCGGGTCGTCGTCAGCGATGAGGATTCTCATCACCCCTCCTCGTCATCGGTGTCGGCGTTCCGGGTGTCTGGCAGCGAGATCACCATCGTGAGCCCACCACCAGGGGTGGACTCGGGTTCGAGCGTGCCATCCATCCCCTCGATGAATCCCTTGGACAGGGCCAGCCCCAGTCCCAAACCGGTTGTCGTGTCGGTGTCGCCCAGACGTTGGAAGGGTACGAAGATCTCCTCGCGGCGCTCCGGGGACACCCCGCGACCATGATCGACGATCCGGATCTCGACCCGGTTGGCGAAGCACGAGGTCGTCACCCGCACCCGGCGGTGATCGGGCTCGTAGCGCATGGCGTTGGACAGCACGTTGACCACGGCCCGTTGCAACAGCACCGGGTCGGCGCAGGCCTCCGGAACCGTCTGGTCCAGGTCGAGCTCCACCTTCCCCGGGCCCACGTGCAGCTCGTCCAGACAGGCCAGGACGACGTCAGCGGTGTCCACCGCCGTCGTCATGACGGCGAGCACGCCCGACTGCAGGCGTGACACGTCGAGCAGATCGCGCACCAGCAACGACAACGTGCCCAGGGCCTCATCGGCGGTTCGCAGCAGTTCCTCACGGTCCGCAGCGCTCAGGTGTGCGCCCTGGCTGCGCAACCCGCCCACTGCTGCCGAGGCAGCGGCCAGTGGACGACGCAGGTCGTGGCCAGCCGCGGTGAGCAGGGCGGTACGCACCTTGTCGGTGGCCGTGAGCGGCTCGAGCTCGCGAGCGGTGGCCTCCAGGTCACGGTGCTCCAGGACACTCTCGATCTGGCTGGCAATGGCAGACATGAGCCGCAGGGCTGGAGCATCCAGGTCACCGTACAGGTTCAGAACCCCGTGATCGCCCACCGGCACGGTGGTGGGGGCGCCAGTCATGACCCCGCACTCCTCGACGATCTCGTCGGCAACGACCAGACTCATCCCGTCCAGTCCCAAGGTGGCGCGGCTGCGTTCCAGTACCGCCGAGATGGCGTCCTGGCCCTGCAACATCGACTTGGCGATGGTCTGCAGCAGCTCTGACTCCGCCGAGGCACGCCGAGCCACCCGGGCACGACGGGCGGCCCGGTCCACCACCATCGACACCCCCACGGCCGTGACGATGTAGAGCAGCAACGACACCAGGTGCTGGGGTTGACCCACCGACACGGTGAGCCGAGGGTCGATGAAGAAGAAGTCCAGGGCCAGACCGGACGCCAGAGCAGCCGTCACCGCAGGCCAGAAACCGCCGATGATGGCGATGACCACCGTGAGCAGTACGTAGGACAGCACGACGACGGCGAGCATCTCGGGGCCGCGGGCCGCTGCCAGCCCCCACGTGAGCAACGGGCCGGTCGTCACCAAGGTCGCGAAGCCGACGACGCGTCGGCGCACCGACACCGCTCCTGCCGACAGGTTGGGCAGTGTGAACCTGGCGGCAGCGGCATGATTGACGATGTGGACGTCGATGTCACCGGACTCGCGGATGATGATGCTGCCGATCCCCGGCCCGGACAGCATCTTGGCTAGCCAGCCGCGCCGAGTGGCACCGATGACCAGCTGGGTGGCGTTGACCGAGTGCGCGAAGTCGATGAGGGTGGCCGGGATGTCGCTGCCAACCAGCTGGTGGAAGGTTCCGCCGAGGGTCGTGACGAGTTGACGTTGTCGGATGAGTTCGGTGGGACGGGGGGAGCGCAGCCCGTCCTCACTGGAGACGAAGACGGCGATGAGTTCCCCACCTGAGGATCTGGCGGCAATGCGTGCACCGCGGCGCAGCAGTGTCTCGCCCTCCGGCCCGCCGGTGAGCGCGACGACGACTCGTTCCCTGGCCTCCCAACGCCCCTCGATACCGTGCTCCTCTCGGTACAGCTTGAGGGCCTGGTCGACGTCGTCGGCCATCCACAGCAGCGCCAGCTCACGCAGGGCGGTGAGATTGCCCAGCCGAAAATAGTTCGACAGGGCAGCGTTGATCCGCTCCGAGGGGTAGACGTCACCCGAGGAGAGTCGGTCGCGCAGGGCTTGGGGCGCGAGATCCACGACCTCCACCTGGTCGGCGTGGCGCAGCACGGTGTCGGGGATCGTCTCGCGTTGGACGATCCCGGTGATCTGTTCGACGACGTCGTTGAGCGACTCGATGTGTTGGATGTTCACCGTTGAGATGACGTCGATCCCGGCGTCGAGCAGATCCTCGACGTCCTGCCAACGCTTGGGGTGATCGGAGCCCGGGGCGTCGGTGTGGGCCAGCTCGTCGACCAGGGCCACCTCGGGGTGACGCCTCAGGAGGGCCCGGACGTCCATCTCGTCGAGCTCGACCCCGCGGTGGTCCACCTGCCGACGCGGTACCTGGGGCAGGCCCTCGGCCATCCGGGCGGTCATGGTGCGCCCGTGGGTCTCCAACAGTCCGATGACGACGTCCACGCCATTGTCCTGCAGCCTCTTGCCCTCCTCGAGCATGGCACAGGTTTTGCCGACCCCGGGGGCGGCCCCGAGCAACACCCGGAGTCGCCCACGATTGCCCATGTCAGCCCTTTCGTCGGTCGAGGGCCGCGTTGAGTTCGAGCACATTGACCCTCGGCTCACCCAGGAAGCCGAACTGGCGCTCGCTGGTGTGATCGTTGACAAGCGTACGCACATCATCGGAATCCATGTGCCGGGCACGGGCGACCCGATCGATCTGGATGTCGGCGTAGGCCACACTGATGTGGGGATCCAGGCCGGAGCTGGAGGCCGTCAGGGCGTCGGCGGGAACCTTGGACTCGGCGACCCCGTTGAAGGACGCCACTCGAGCCCTGCGCTCGCGCACCTGCCTGACGAGTTCGGGGTGTTCGGGGCCCATGTTGGACGCCCCGGAGGCACCACCGTCGTAACCGTCGTCACCGGCTGCCGAGGGACGGGACTGGAAGTACTGGGGCAGTGGCCTGCCCCTGTCATCGGTGAAGTTCTGCCCGATGAGTGAGGAACCGACGACTCGTCCGCCCGACTCCAGCATCGAGCCGTTGGCCTTGTCGTGGAAGACCAGCTGTCCCAGACCCGTCATGACGAATGTGTGGAGCACACCGACGACGAGGGTGAGTACCAGGATGGCCTTGAGGCCGACCCACAGATTGCGCAATGTGGTGTTCACGGTGATCTCCTGCCACTTCAGAATCCGGGGATGAGCCGGACCAACAGATCGATGAGCCAGATGCCGACGAACGGGACGATGATGCCGCCGACACCGTAGATGGTGAGATTTCGCCGCAACGCCTGGGCGGCGGACACGGCACGGTACCTGACCCCCTTGAGGGCCAAGGGCACCAGGGCAATGATGACGAGCGCGTTGAAGATCACCGCCGACAGCACCGCCGAGGAGGACGAGTGCAGACCCATGACATTGAGCTTGGACAATCCCGGATGGATACCCATGAACATAGCCGGGATGATGGCGAAGTACTTGGCGATGTCGTTGGCGATCGAGAAGGTCGTCAATGCGCCGCGGGTGATGAGCACCTGTTTTCCGATGGCGACGATGTCGATGAGCTTGGTCGGATCGGAGTCGAGGTCGACCATGTTGCCGGCCTCCTTGGCTGCCGAGGTGCCGGTGTTCATGGCGACGCCGACGTCGGCCTGTGCCAGGGCGGGGGCGTCATTGGTGCCGTCACCGGTCATGGCGACCAATCGTCCACCCTCCTGCTCGGCCTTGATGTAGGCGAGCTTGTCCTCGGGGGTGGCCTCGGCGATGAAGTCGTCGACGCCGGCCTCCTTGGCGATGGCGGCGGCGGTCAGGGCATTGTCACCGGTGACCATGACGGTGCGGATGCCCATGCGACGCAGCTCCTCGAAACGCTCGGTGAGGCCTTCCTTGACGATGTCCTTGAGATGGACGACACCGAGGATCTCACCACGTCCGCCGGGTCGCCGTACGGCGACCACCAGAGGGGTTCCACCACTGTTGGAGACGGCCTGCACGCGAGTGTCCAGCTCGGTGGACATCTGGGTGTCCAGCGGCTCGCCATTGACCTCCTCCAACCAGGCGAGCACCGCCGAGGCAGCACCCTTGCGGATGTTCGTGCCATCGGCAAGGTCCAGACCAGACATGCGGGTCTGGGCGGTGAAGGGCACGACGGTCCCAGCCACCTCACCGTCGGTGAATCCCTGGTTCCGGGCCAGGGTGACGATGGAGGTGCCCTCCGGGGTCGGGTCGGCCAGGGAGGACTGGGCTGCGGCCTCGCGCAGTTCGGCGGCGTCGACCCCGGGCATGGTGACGAATTCGCTGGCCCGACGATTGCCGTGGGTGATGGTGCCGGTCTTGTCGAGCAACAGGGTGGTGACGTCACCGGCGGCCTCCACGGCACGTCCGGACATCGCCAGCACGTTGTGCTGCACCAGACGATCCATGCCCGCGATGCCGATGGCCGACAGCAGGGCGCCGATCGTCGTCGGGATGAGGCAGATCAGCAGGGAGACGAGCATCGGGGTGCCCACCGATCCGGCGTCGTAGGAGGCGATCGGGTTGAGGGCGAGGGCGACGATGACGAAGACGATCGACAGACTCGCCAACAGGATGTTGAGGGCGATCTCGTTGGGGGTCTTCTGACGTGCCGACCCCTCCACCAGGGAGATCATGCGGTCGACGAAGGTCTGGCCGGGTTTGGAGGTGATGCGCACGACGATGCGGTCGGACAGCACCCGGGTGCCGCCAGTGACGGCCGAACGGTCGCCACCGGACTCGCGCACCACCGGGGCCGACTCACCGGTGATGGCCGACTCGTCGACCGAGGCGATACCGGCGATGACATCTCCGTCACCGGGGATCGTCTGACCGGCGACGACCACGACGACGTCCGACAGGGCGAGGTCGCCTGAGGAGACCTCCGTCGTCGCGGCCTCGAGGGCGGCCGGGTCGTTGCTCGCATCGTAGTTGACGACGCGGTGGGCGACGGTGGTGGTGCGGGTCCGGCGCAGGGTCTCGGCCTGGGCCTTGCCACGCCCCTCGGCCACCGATTCGGCAAGATTGGCGAAGATCACCGTCAACCACAGCCATCCGGCGACGATCCACACGAAGGAGCCGGGGACCGGTGTCCCACTGGAGGTCTGCGGGTCCCCCATGACGATCTCGATGATCGCCAGGATCGTCGTGAGGACGGCACCGACCCACACCAGGGCCATGACCGGGTTGTGGAACTGATCACGAGGATTGAGCTTGCGCAGCGCACCGGGCAGGGCCTGACACAGCTGAGCAGCGTTCCAGGCGCCGGTGACGGGCCTTTTCGAGATTTCGCCCTCCTCGTTCCGCTCGGGCGAGCTCGTCACATCGACAGTTGGCATCACAGGAGTCCTTCCGCGAGCGGTCCGAGGGACAGGACCGGGAAGAAGACGAGGGCGGTGACCAGGATCGCGGTGAACACGACCAGGCCGACGAAGAGGTTGGAGTGGGTGGGCAGGGTCCCGGCAGTGGTGGGAGCCCTGCCCTGCCGGGCCAGGGAGCCGGCCAGGGCCAGGACCAGGATGATCGGGATGAAACGTCCGAGAGCCATGACGACGCCAATGGCCGAGGCCATCCAAGGGGTGTCGGTGGTGAGCCCGGCGAAGGCCGAACCGTTGTTGTTGGCCCCCGAGGTGAAGGCGTAGACGAGCTCGGTGAGCCCGTGTGGGCCGGGGTTGGAGATCGAGGAGCCCAACACCGAGTTGCGCGCTCCCGGAATCGTGAGGCTCAGTGCCACCCCGCCGATGACGAGCACCGGCATGACGAGGATGTACAGCGAGGCAATCTTCATCTGCGTCGGGCCGATCTTCTTGCCGAGGTACTCCGGGGTGCGCCCGACCAGCAGGCCGGCGATGAACACCGCGATGACGGCGATGACGAGCATTCCGTACAGTCCGGTGCCCGCGCCGCCCGGGCTCACCTCACCGAGCATCATGGTGAGCAACGGCATCATGCCACCCAGGGCGGTGTAGGAGTCGTGCATCGAGTTGACGGCACCGGTGGAGGTACTGGTCGTCGCATTGGCGAAGAACACCGACTGCACCAGACCGAACCGCTGCTCCTTGCCCTCCATGGCCGATCCGGCCAGTCGCGACGCGGTGCCCGAACCGGTGAACTCGAAGGCGGCCGTGGCAGCCAGGGTGAGGAGGAACAGGGTGGCCATGGCCTTGAGGATCGCCATGCCCTGACGTCTGTCGCCAACCATCGTGCCGAAGGTGCGCGGCAACGAGAAGGGGATGACGAGGATGAGGAAGGTCTCGAAGAAGCTCGTCCAGGCCTGGGGGTTCTCGAAGGGGTGGGAGGAGTTGGCATTGTAGAAGCCACCCCCGTTGGTGCCGAGCTCCTTGATGGCCTCCTGGGAGGCCACCGGGCCACCGGGGATGGTCTGGACGTGTCCGGCCAGGGTGGTGACCGTCCTGAACCCCTCGAGGTTCTGCACGACACCACCGGCCATGAGCACGATGGCGCCGATGGCGGCACCCGGCAGCAGGACGCGCCCGGTGATGCGCACCAGGTCCACCCAGAAGTTGCCGATGGTGGCGCAGTGGCGGCGAGCCAGTCCGCGTACCAGTGCCACGGCAACGGCGATACCGGTGGCGGCCGAGACGAGGTTCTGCACCACGAGTCCGGCGAACTGCACGGTGTAGCCCAGGGTGGTCTCGGGCGAGTAGGCCTGCCAGTTGGTGTTGGTGACGAAGGAGATGGCCGTGTTGAAGGCCACCTGCGGGGCGACCGGGCCGTCTCCCAGGGAGAATGGCAGCCACTGCTGGATGCGTTGCAGCAGGTAGAGGAGGAGCACACCCATGAGGCTGAACGCCAGCACGGAACGGGCGTAGGCCGACCAGCTCTGTTCCTTGCTGGAGTCCACACCGATGATGCGGTGCATCCAGCTCTCCACCTTGGTGTCCCTGTCGCTTCCCAGGGTGGTGGCGATGTAATCGCCCAGCGGCTTGTGCGTCAGGCCCAACATGACGGCCATGGCAGTGGTCGTCATGAGAAGACAGATCCAGTTCATCAGAATTTCTCCGGATGGATGAGGGCGTGCAGCAGGAAGAGGACTGCGACGACCCCCAGAACTGCGGCGATGGCATTCATGACGTCAATGGGGCTCATGACAGGGATCTCGCCCCCTTCACGGCGAGATCGCACAGGACGAACAGCGCGATGGCTCCAAGTACGTAGGCGACGTCAAGCACGTGGGACTCCGTTCGGACGACCGGCTGCGCCGGGGGCACCAGCTTGGTACCCGTCCCGATGCAACTCCCCAGTCCGACCCGGTGTCGCCCTTGCACACGGAATCCATACGGGTGGCTGCGGTCCCTCCGGCCCGCCCCGTTCGGCCAGTGACGCTATTTTCGCCATGAGAGTGGTTCTGGTGTCAGCGATGCCGACTCACACTCTGCTCACGGGTCACCGACGTCGCTGTCCATCATCGAAACTGAACCACCTCGCCCGTGCCCGGCGGGCCGACTCCATGGTGGAGAGCGGTCTGCCGTCCATCTGTGTGGCTCCGCCGGCAGACCGCAGTAGGGGATTGATCAGCTGCAGAGCGCGGAAAGCTGCTCAGCTCCAACGGGTTCGTCGGTCTGGGCGGGGATCACCGCCCAGCGCGTGGCGATGGTCGAAACGAGCTCCAACTGTTGTTGCTCCGAGTGGGCTCGAACGGCAAGTAGCGGGCTGGTGGGACTGGCAGCGGCGAGAGAGTTGTTCATCACCCACGCCCAAGGTCGAATGTTGGCGCGTTCGAGATCCGCGGTGAGAGCTCGTGCCTCGGTGACCGGCGTGGTCTCCGGAAGGGTGACGACCACGATCTTGGTGGAGTCCAGATTCAACGTGTAACGAGGGACGGTTGTGGAGGGTGAGGTCGCGGATACACAACTGGGTGGGCATTTGCCCGATGAGGTGAGAAGCGCCACGGAGCATCACACGGCCGTCGTCGTTGGTGGTGGCCAGTCCGGCCTAGCCACGGCATACTACCTGCGGCGCTACGAAATGGACTTCTTGATCTTGGACAATCAAGAGGAACCCGGCGGAGCGTGGTTGCACGCGTGGCCTTCACTGACGCTTTTCTCCGCCGCGGCGTTTTCCAACCTGCCCGGCTGGCCTATGCCGCAGTACCCGGGGTACCCGCCGGCAAGCCATGTCATCGACTACCTCGAACACTACGAACGACGGTACGATCTCCCGGTTAGGCGCCCAGTGCACGTGCGCAGCGTGTCCCACGACGGAGGGATGTTCTTCCTAGATTCGACCGTCGGCCAATTCACAGCGGACCACGTTGTCGCGGCCACCGGCACGTGGTCCGCGCCCTTCGTGCCCCACTATCCCGGCACCTTCCGCGGCCGCCAGTGGCACTCGTCGACCTACCCCGGCCCCGAACCATTCCGCGGCGCGAAGGTCGCGGTGGTCGGCGGGGCGAACTCGGGGCCCAGATCGCCGCGGACCTCCTCGTGACGTCGGAGGTCACATGGTTCACGCTTGAGCGGCCGCGCTGGATGCCTGATGATGTCGATGGCCGCGATCTCTTTCTCCGCAGCCGCCGGATTCTCGGTGGCGATTCCGGCCCGAACCTCGGGGACATTGTCGCGCTTCCTCATCTCCGTGAGCTCCGCGATTCCGGCCCGCTCAGCGCTACCCCCATCTTCGATAGTTTGAGCGAGCTCGACCACGACCATCTGATCTGGTGCACTGGTTTCCGTCCGGCCCTCGGCCCATTCCGCCACCTCATGCGTGGCCGCGAACCCGCGGTGAAGAATCTGCATCTCGTCGGCTACGGCAACTGGACCGGCGACGGCTCGGCAACCCTGATGGGTGTCGGGCCCTTTGCCAAACACACTGCCCGGGTAGTCGCGGGCCGTGTCGATGAAGCACGGCAGCACGAGTTTTGAAATGGCGCCGACGTAACTCGACTCAGCGCTTCGCTTGCGCAGCCCGCAGACCGTTCAAAATCACGATGACTTCGGCGACCTCGTGAACCAACACGACGGCGGCCAGGCCCAGCACGCCGCTGATCGCCAGCGGCATCAACACGATGATGATGGCCAGAGACAGCACGATGTTTTGGTTGATGATCCTGCTGCCTCGGCGGGCGTGCTGCAGCGCCTGCGGGATCAGCCGGAGGTCGTGGCCGGTGAAGGCGACGTCAGCGGACTCGATCGCGGCGTCAGAACCGGTCGCTCCCATCGCGATGCCCACCGTCGCGCCCGCCAATGCCGGAGCGTCGTTGATGCCGTCGCCGATCATCGCCGTCGGCGTCTTGGAGGAGAGTTCGGCGACGATGCTTGCCTTGTCCTCTGGGCGCAGCTCGGCGCGCACGTCGTCGATTCCGGCGATTGCAGCCAGCGTCCGGGCGGTGCGAGTGTTGTCGCCGGTGAGCATGCTCACTTCCACGCCGTTGGCGTGCAGGGTCTGCACGGCTTCGGGTACCTCGGGCCGCAGCTCGTCGCGGACCCCGATCGCCCCGGCTAGGGCGCCATCGACGGTGACCAAGACGCAGGTCTGGCCCTCGGACTCCATGCGCTCAACGTCTGCCTTCAGTGGCCCGGCATCGATCCACCGGGGGCTGCCCACCAGCACCCGTCGGCCTTCGACGGTGCCGCCAATGCCGTGTCCGGCTTCCTCGCTGATGTCTAGGGCGGCGGGTGCTTCGGGCCCCGCTGCCGCGATCGCCGCGGCGAGAGGGTGCGTCGACTGCTGCTCAACTGCTGCCGCGAAGGCAAGCACCTGCGCCCGATCGAATCCGTCTGCCGGGACCACGCCGGTAACCTCGGGCTGGTTGCCAGTGAGGGTTCCGGTCTTGTCCACCGCCAGGTGACGGATGCCGCCGAGCCGCTCGAACGCCGCGCCGGACTTGATGACCACGCCAAACTGGCTGGCCGCGCCGATCGCGGCCACGACCGTCAGCGGCACGGAGATTGCTAGCGCGCACGGCGACGCTGCGACCAGAACCACCAACGCACGCGTGATCCACGTCTCGGGGTCGCCCAGCAGCGAGCCGATCACGCCGACCAGGACTGCCAGGATCATCACTCCGGGCACTAGGGGTTGGGCAATCCGGTCGGCGATCCGGGCGCGGTCGCCCTTTTCCGCCTGCGCCTGCTCGACCAGGTCCACGAGTGTGGTCAGTGAGTTGTCCGTTCCAGCTGCGGTCGTTTCGACCTCCAGCGCACCGGCGGAGTTGATCGCTCCCGCGGGGACCTCGTCGCCGGGCGCAACCTCCTCCGGAATGGATTCTCCGGTGATCGCTGAGGTGTCAAGGCTGGAGCGCCCAGACCGAATGATGCCGTCCGTGGCGATCCGCTCCCCGGGGCGCACGAGCATCAGCTCACCAGCCACGAGGTCCTTCGCTGCGACCTCGACCGCCGTGCCGTCGCGTAGCACCGTCGCGGTTTGCGGTACCAACTTCAACAGTGCCCGCAGTCCGCCCTGGGCCCGGTCCATCGCCTTGTCTTCCAGTGCCTCGACGATCGAGTATAGGAACGCTAGCGCCGCGGCCTCTCCGACGAAGCCGAGGATCACCGCGCCAACCGCGCTGATCGTCATCAGCAGGCCAATGCCGAGCTTGCGCTTCGTGACAAGGTTCCGGATCGCTCCAGGCGCGAACGTGTATGCGCCCAACAGCAGGCCGACCCAGAACAGTACTGTCGCGGGTGTCTCCAGCCCGGACCAGTCCAACGCCAGACCTATGCAGAGGGCTACGCCGGAGAAGATCGGCAGTAGCAACTCGGGGTCCTTCCACCATGGCCGATCGAGCTCTTCGATCTCCGTGGCGGGTTCGTGTTCGCACCCACACGCCGAGCTCATGCGTCCGCTCCCTTCTCGCCGCAGCCGGGCACCGAACACTCAGGGTCGATGCAGGGGGCGTTTTCGTCGACAGCCAACTTCGCGTTCACCAGCGCGTCGAGCGCTGCCGCGAGGTGCGGATCGGCGATTTCGTAGCGGGTCTTGCGGCCTTCTGGCTCGGCGACGACGATGCCGCAGTCGCGCAGGCAGGTCAGGTGGTTCGAGACGTTCGAGCGGGTCAGATTCAAGCTGTCCGAGAGCACGGCCGGGTAGCTCGGGCCGTCGAGTAGGGTCATCAGGATTCTGGAACGCGTCGGATCCGCCATGGCCCGGCCGAGCCGGTTCATGACGTCGAGGCGTGAAGCAATGGTCAGCATGTGCTGAACTATACATCATTCACTGAACTATTCAACACGCACTGAACTGACATTGGAGCGAAGAGCTTGCGACTTGCGGGAATTAGTCGATGAGATAGCCGGTAACTGGGCCTTCGCGGTTCGGCTGCCAACCCAACGCGGGGGCGACATGCGTGGCGAAGTTGTCCAAGATCTTCACGTTGACGTCCACGCCCATCCCGGTGGAGATGGTGTTAACGAGAAAGTAACTGTGCAACGAGATACCGTGTGGTCTGGGTCCTGCAGCTGGGTGAGAGGAGTCGTGACGTGCCCATGCTGCGTCTCATCGAGGTGCCGGGTGATGTCGCGATGATAGGCACCGGTGGCGTCCATGAGCAGCAGAGTGTGTCCGGTGGGGGCAGTGTCCATGACGACGAACTGGTCGTGTGCCTTGTCCACAGTGCGGCTGAACTGCTGGAAGACGGCGATCTCCTCGGTGCAGGGACTCATCAGGTCCTCGGCAAGGGCAGCGCGTCCGGCATCGCTGAGCTTCGTGCCCTTGGAAGCCATGACACGGTCTCGGTACTCCTGGGTGGCCTGTGCGGGATCGATGGCGCTGACTTCGAGTCCGGGGACATCGCTGCCGAGCGTTGTCGTCAAGTGGGCGGCGGGATCGGTGGTGGTGAGCAGGACCTTCTTGCCGCGCTGCACCAGTGCGATGGCAATCGCCGCAGCGACAGTGGTCTTGCCGACTCCACCCTTGCCCATCGCCATGACCAGGCCGTGGTCCTTCTGGGCGAGTTCGTCGACCAGGCAGGTGAGTCGGGGTGGAATTGCATCGGGGGCGTCAGTCGGACTCGCAGCGGCATCGTCAGTCGGAGTCTCGGCTCCTTGGTTGAACAACGTCGTGAGGGCTTCCGGGCCAATCATGTTGGTCGCCTTGAGCTCGATCGTGTCTCGCGGAAGCGCAGCCAGCGTCGGTGACATGCCATTGACAGCAGCCTGCTCGCGGGCATGGATGGTGCGCGAGAAGTCATCGGTTGCAGCAGCGGATGGCAACTGGCCATTGACCACCAGGTTGGTGGCGTGTATGTCCAGCTCGGCCAACTCGTCCAGGGTACGGGCCACTTCGCTGAGCGTCGACTGCTGGGCTCGGGCGACCAGGACCAGTCGTGTCTGCGCCGTGTCGGTCAGGGTCTGGATTGCGGCCCGATAGGTGGCGCGGTTCTTCTCCAGTCCACTCATCGGCCCCAGGCATGAGACATCACCTTTGCCAGCGTCGAGATAACTGGTCCAACTACCTGGCAGCTGCAGCAGACGAATGGTGTGGCCTGTTGGTGCGGTGTCGAAGATGATGTGGTCGTAGTCGCGAGTCGTCTCAGGATTGGCCAGGAGGTCAGTGAACTCGTTGAACGATGCAATCTCGGTGGTGCACGAGCCAGACAGCTGTTCGGTGATCTCCTTGATCTCCTTGGCCGGTAAAATGGCGCGGACTGGGTCGAGGATCTTGTTTCGGTATTCCTCTGCCGCCTCATCGGGGTTGATTTCCAAGGTGGCCAGTCCCGGCACCTGTTCGATGGGGGTGACTCGGTTGCCGATCGTTGCCCCGAAGACCTGGGCGACATTGCTTGCCGGATCGGTGCTGACCAGCAGAACTCGCTTGCCCTGTCGGGCCAAGTGGACAGCTGTGGCACACGCGATGCTTGTCTTGCCCACACCGCCCTTGCCAGTGAAGAAGAAGTGCCGTGGGGCCTCAGCAAGGAATTTCATCATCACAATCTCCCGTGGACATCGACGAGATCAGCAGCAGCCGGATTCGGTGGAGGGTGCATTGGTGGAGTCACAGCATCCGCCGACGGCAGGAACGGGCAGTATGGTTTGTGAGCCACAGCAGGACGAGGGGGTTGCCGTGTCCGAGGAGCAGCATTCCGTACGTGAAGTGTCAGTCAGACCTGCATAGCGCTCGAGTTCCTCCAGTCGGGGATGACGTCCTGTCAGGACCGTCACATCGTCGACCAGCGTCAGTGGAAGACCTTCCGACCCAGCGGTCCTCAGGAAATTGACCACCACAGGGTTGTGGGCGAACTGGCTCGGCTCACTGGCCAAGTTGGCTCGTTCGATGTCCACACCGCGTGTCTTGAGTTCACTGACAGCGGCTGTGAAATCCACCAGTTCCTGGTCAAGCTGCGGCCCACACACTCCCGTGTTGCAACACAGTGCGGGCTCGAATACGCGAATGACTGGCATGATGAGAACCTCCGCGAGAAAGGAATCCGACACCCAACGTATTGACAAGTGTCTATATGGATGAGAGTAGCAAAATATAGATGACTGTCAATATGTGAGGTATCATCCACCCATGACCATGCCAATTGAGTCGCAGTCGGAGGCGGGGGGCTGCCTACCTGGCGGATCCACGATCTCACCCCGGCACGCTGAGCAGGTGGCACTCGTGGCCAAGGCACTGTCGGATCCGGTGCGGCTGCGAATCTTCCACCACATCGCAGCGAGCCGGTGTTCGAGTGTGTGCGCATGCAATCTGTCCGAGGTCTTCGGCGTGACGCAACCCACTCTGTCGCATCATCTGAAGAAGCTTGTGGAAGCTGGTCTGGTGAACCGTGAAATGCGTGGACGCTGGGCACACTTCACCCTTCGACCTGAGGGGATTCAGCCCCTCACGAACCTCTTGGGAGGCCTCCGGTGACAAGTGCCGATCGCCGTCAGCGGTGTTCGTGCATGTGAAGAGCGTTGGCAGGAGCTGGACGGCTCCAGCACCCCTGCGTCATCCGTCTGATCGATGGAAGGTGATGAAGCCGACTGCTCCCGGCTCTCGAGATCAACACTCGCCCCTCCGGGCTCCAGAACGGCAACAAGGCCCGAATCGGGACCATCGAGAGTGGCGAGGATTCGGGCCTTGTGGTTGTGGAGCATAGGGGGTTCGAACCCCTGACCTATTGCTTGCAAAGCAATCGCGCTACCAACTGCGCCAATGCCCCAATGGACCTCGACATTCTATGCCACAACGACGCAGATGCGAAATGGGGCTGCTGGATCGCCTGCAGGGGTGACGCTCCAGCGGGTGGCCTCCGGTGACGGCTCAGCCTGCCAGGTCGAGCAGACGGTCGGGCGAGATCACCTCGACCTCGAAACCAGCCTCGCGTAGCTGCGGGGCGAGAACATTCGCCTGGCCGCTGATGCCGATCTGCCAGGCCGTGACGTCCAGCAGTTGCTGCCAGGCCTCGTTGGCCGAGTCATGGCCCACCCGCGCCAGGCGGGTGAAGTGCTCGTCGATCCACGTGCTGGGCAGTCCGGCCAGGTGGAGCACGGCGAGCTGGGCGGAGACCGCCTCCGCGGTGTCGTACTGCAGGGGAGCCACCCCGACCAGATGGTCACGGGCCTGGTCCACCTCGGTGCGGCCCAGCGGGTCACCGGCGGCGTCGAGGATCTGCATCGTCGTCACGAGGGCCTCGGCGGCCACCTCGGTACGAAATGCCCCGCTCACCGAGGCAATGGCACCGAACCTCATCGGCCGCACCGACATGCCGACCCCGTACGACCAACCCTTCTCCTCACGCAACACCGAGTTCAGCCGCGAGGAGAACGTACCGCCCAGGGCGGCTGCGGCCACCTTGAGCGCAGGCCACAGCGGATGGTCACGCCCAGGAGTGCCCAGCTGGAGGCGCACGTCGGCCTGCACGGCGTCCGGACGATCGACGAGCAGCACTCGGCGTGCTGCGGCAGTGGTGGTGAGCTCACGCGTCGACTCGGCCCGTGGGGTGCCGGTCCACTGCTCCAGCACGTCCAGATTCACCTCGTCGGCATGGTCACCGGCCACCACGAGCACACCACGGCCAGGTCGCCACATCTGGTTCCAGAACTCACGCACCCGCTCGGCGTCGATGGCGGCCAAGGTGCTCATCGACCCGGCCGAGGCCCGGGACAGTCTGCTGGAGCATGGCCACAGCAGACGGTTGGCAGCCAGTTGGGCCAGGGACGGGCCACTGTGGGCGGTGCGGGCCAGCTGAGCCACCGACGCGTCCACCTGACGGCCCACGTCAACGGGGTCCAGTGCGGTGCTGGTGAGCAGCTCGGCGAAGAGCTCCATGCCCGTCGAAAGCTGTTCTCTCGGCACGTCCAGGCTCAGCATGGTTGACGTCTGCATCGCACTGCCGCCGTAGCTGGCGGCAATCTGCTCCATCTGCTCGGCGAACTCGTGGCCGGGATGGGGCGCCGTGCCCTCGTCGGCGGTACGCACCGTGACGGCTCCGATCCCCTCCAGGTCTGCCGGCTCACTGGCCAACGGCACGTCCAGGGCGAGCTGGACGCTCATGATCTCCTGGCCGGGAAGCGGCACGGTGAGCACCGTGAGACCACTGCCGAGCTCCCGACGCTCGACGTGGGGAAAGGTCCACGCCGATCCCGTCGTCACCATCGGACGCGGCCGCAGCGGTGCCTGCTGTACCTGTGGAGCCGGATCCTTCGGAGATGTCTGGCTCGGCGGTGTGGCATGACTCATCGGGCGTCCTCCTCGTCATCGTTGGCTCCATCGGTCACCGAATCGGTCTGCTCGGCGGTGTGGACGACCATCGAAGCCTGGCTCGGATCCAGCAACTCGGCTGCCTCGCCCACCTGTTCGCACGTCATGGCGGCCATCAGGTCGAACTCGTCGTGGCACCGGCGTGCGTCGCCCAGGATCTGGTGTGCGGCGTTGAGCACGTCCGCCCGGGTGTCGGCGGTGGCCCAACTCTCCAACCAGTCTCGCTGCGCCTGGGCCCGGCAGCGAGCCATCTCCTGCGGCGTCGGGGGCTGGGCGGCCAATTCGGTGAGCAGCGGGTCGAGCTCGCGGCGGAACCGCTCCACGCTCACCCCCGGTTTCAGATGCGCCGCCACGATCGCCGTCGAGCGCTGTCGGGACAGCCCCAGGCTGTTCGCCGAGACACCGTCCACCAGACCCAACTCCCGGTCCAACCGGCGCACCAGCCGGGACGACATGCCCCCGGCCAACACCGACAGGGCCATGTCGCAGGCCACCGCCGTGGGATCGGCCGTGTGGGTGGGGCCAGTCGGGCAGGTGTGATCGGACATCGGGGTCGTGTCGGCTGCCGGGCTGGCAACGGGTGGTACCGGCCAGGTGAGCACCACCGAGGTGCGCGGTACGTCACGCACGATCATCCGGTTGCGTCGCGCACTGTCCAGATGGATCCCGCCCCGGCGATGCTGCGGAGCCGGTGCCCCGGTGTCACTCACCGGGGCGAAGTATCGTTCGACGAGCCGCAACGCCTCCTCGGCGTCGACACAGCCACTGATCACCAGGGAGGCATTGGACGGTCGGTACCACCGGTCGTGGAAGGCGACGACGTCGTCCAGGCTGGCGGCGTCCAGATCATGCTCCGATCCGATGGGGGAGTGGCCGTAGGGCTCGTCGGCGTCATACTGGCTTGCCAACACGGCGTCGAGCAGGTCGCCGTAGGGGCTGTTGTCGTAGCGCTGCCGCTTCTCCTCCTTGACGACGTCACGCTGGGTGGTGAGGCTCTCCTCGGTGACGGCCAGGTGCGCCATGCGCTCGGCCTCCAGCCACAGACCCAGCTCCAGCGCTCCGGGTGGCACCAGCTCGAAGTAGTTCGTCCGATCGAAGCTCGTCGTGGCATTGGCCGACCCGCCGACCGCCTCGATCGTTGCCAAATGTTCACCTGAGGCGATGCCACTGGTGGTGCCGGAGAACATGAGGTGCTCGAAGAGGTGGGCGAAACCGTCGCGTCCAGGTTGTTCGTCGGCGGATCCGACGTTGTACCACAAGTTGATCGCCACTGCGGGCAGGGTGAGATCCGAGTCGACGATGACGTCCAGGCCATTGTCCAGGGTGGTGGTGACGAGTGCGTCCAGATTCGGCATGACACCGAGCATAGGTGCTGATCCGGGTGCGATGGGGCTGGCGGAGTGCTGGATGCCCGAGGAGGATTGGTTCGTGCAGCGCCGAGTTGCTTGGCACGACGCCGTACTCTGGGGGCCATGCAGACGCGCCGACTTGAAGTTTCCCATGCTCTGCAGCGTCGCCGTGCCCTGGAGCAGTTGTGGAGCCCCCAGGTGGACCTCAACGCCCCCACCCAGTGCGACGCGGACCCCATGCTGGTACGTGCAGCCTTGCACCACGGGGAACCCCGTGAGGAACCATGCCCAGTGTGCGAGTCGCCCCAGTTGGTACTTTTGCGGTATACATTTGGTTCTCAGCTCGGACAATTCTCCGGACGTATTCGCACGGTTGCCGAGCTGGAGGAAATGGAACACGAATTCGGGGAGTTTCGGGTCTACGAGGTCGAGGTGTGCCCCGACTGTGGGTGGAACCACGTCCTGACCCACTACGTCCTGGGTGACGGCAGGCGACGCCGGCCGCCTCGTCACCAACCCACCGTGGAGGATATCTATGGCTGAACGATCCCGCGCACGACGTGGCTCGAGACGTGGTTCGACCAGGTCGGGACGCGCGAGGACGTCGCGCTCGTCGACTCGTGGCAGGCGGCGTCGCAGTCCACTACGACGAGTGCTGCGGGGACTGCTCATCCTCATTCTCGTCATGGTCATGGCCGTCGTCGCGGCCGGGGCGGTGTTCTACCATCGCACCGAGCTGCCCGACCCCAACAAGGGGTTCTCGTCGAACACGTCGTTCATCTACTACAACGACTCGGCATCGAAGATCGGTAGTTTCTCGGTGCAGAATCGTCAGTCGATCACCTACGACGAGATGCCCCAGAACCTCAGGGACGCAGTCGTCTCGGCCGAGAACCGCACCTTCTGGAGCGACCCCGGGATCTCGGTGAAAGGTATGTCTCGAGCTGCGTTCAGCGTGCTCAGGGGTGGCGACGTCCAGGGCGGATCGACGATCACCCAGCAGTACATCAAGGTGCTCTACCTGTCCCAGGAACGCACCATGCAGCGCAAGCTCAAGGAACTCGTCCTGGCCGACAAGATGGGCCGCAAGGTGCCCAAGGAGGACATCCTCGCCGGCTACCTCAACACCATCTACTTCGGGCGCGGCGCCTATGGCGTCCAGGCGGCGGCCAAGGCATACTTCAACATCGATGCCAAGGATCTCGACCTGAGGCAGGCCGCGGTGCTCGCCGCCGTGCTCAACAATCCCACCCTCTTCGATCCCAGCGATGGACCGGCGGCACGGGAGCGTCTGCTCGGACGCTACCGCTACGTCCTGGACGGCATGCTCGAGATGGGCAGGATCAGCCAGAACGATCACGACGCTGCCTCGCACGCATTGCCCGATTTCCCCGACGTGCCCGTCAACAACCGTTGGCAGGGAACCAAGGGATACCTCCTCAAGCTCGTCCAGGACGAACTCGTCGCCCAGGGGTTCACCGAGTCCCAGATCGCTGGCGGCGGTCTCAAGGTCACCACCACCTTGGACCCCAAGGTGCAGCAGGCGGCCGTTGACGCCGGGCAGAGGTACAAGAGGATCGCCGGCAACAATGCTGGTGACGACGGACCGGCGAGACTGCACCCCGCCATCGCCTCGGTCGATGCCAGGACCGGCGGTGTCCTGGGAATCTACGGCGGCGACGACTACGTCAGGAACTCCCGCAACTGGGCGACGACCGCCCGTCCGGGAGCCTCCAGCATCAAGACCTACGCCGTCATTGCCGCGTTGCGCAATGGTTTCAGCCTGCAGTCCGCCCTGGAGGGCAACACCTTCACCCCCAAGGGCGATTCGAAACCGGTGCGCAATGAGTTCCACCACGAGTACGGCACGGTGAGCTTGCAGACGGCGACCGAGAAGTCCATCAACACTGCCTTCGTCGACGTCGTCTCACGCATGAGGAATGGCCCGGCCCAGGTGATCAAGGCCGCCAACGACGCTGGGGTGCCCAAGGGGGACGGATGGGACCTCAACAACCGTATCGCCCTGGGTACCGCCGAGGTGAGTCCGCTGGACCAGGCTGCCGGATACGCCACCCTTGCCAATGACGGGGTGCGCATGCCCACCCACTTCGTCGCCAAGGTCGTCGGGCCGCAGGGCAACACCCTGTATGAGAACAAGACCAAGGGCGCCCAGGCCATCGAGTCAGACATTGCCCGTGACACCACCCATGCGTTGCGTTCCGTGGTCGAGCAGGGCACCGGTGCGGCAGTGTCCCGACTCGGTTACCAGGTGGCTGGCAAGACCGGCACCAACGGCGTCGGCGACAAGATCACCTCCGCCTGGTTCGTGGCCTACACCAAGCAGATCTCCACTGCCGTCATGTTCGTCGCAGGTGACGGCGGCACCGACGACCTTGACCCGTTCCATGCCCCGGACAACCCGACCTTCTTCGGTGGCACGTACCCGGCACGCACCTGGGCAGCCGTCATGGACGTGGCCATGAAGGGCAAGGAGCATGAGAGGTTCGCCGGCAGGCAGGGCGTGAACCTGTGGGGCAAGCACCACGGCGAGGACATCGACGACCACATCGTCCCCGCCACGCCGCACCCCCGATCCACTGCCGGTACCACCACGCCGACTCCCCGGAAACACGAGAATGGCCAGCACGAGAGCACGCCTCCGACACACTCGCCCATCGCGAGCCCGACGGTGCAACCCACGCGCACGCCGGCACCCGACACCCCGGTACGGCCCAGCAGACCGAGCCGCCCCTCGGTGCGGCCACGACCGAACAGACCGACAATCAGACCCATCAGACCCACGCATCAGCCAGTGAGACCGACGCCGCGCCCAGTGGGACCGACGACACAGCCGCACGAGGTTGGTCCCGACGATCTCAAGGAAGGCTAGTCTGCTCTCGTGACCCAGCCCCAAGACAGCACCAGTACCGGTGACCACTCCGTCGCTCCTGCGTGGCATCGCTCCCTGCCCTCCCGGTGGGGACTGGACGCCTGGCTCGGAGGCCCGGTGGGACGCCATGCCCATCCGCGAGGTGAATTCTTCGACCCGGCCCGGTGGGCGATCGGTGCGGCGATCCTCACCTGGGTGCTGACGATCCTGCGTCACCAACCCTGTGCACACACCGGTGCCAGTGGTCAGATCAACCGGTACCAGCGGCTGTGCTACTCCGACATCCCGGTGATCTTCACCTCCTCGGGGATGGGTAGGGGCGGCGCGTTGCTGGCCGAGCGATCCGTGCGCCAGTCCCCGATCACCGTGGCCATCATGGCCGTCAATCGTTGGCTCGTGGGCCACCTTGGCTGGGTGGTGGGGCCGACCGCCACCGATCAGCAGGTCACCCAGGCCGCCAATGCCTACTGGGCCCTGTCAAGTGTGCTGTTGTTCCTCGGTTTCCTTGCGACGGTCGTGGGTGTCATGCTGCTCGGACGCGACAGCGACATCCCATCGCCCCGACCGGCCACCAGCGCAACGACACCCACCGCTGCTGTGGTCACCGAGGTCGCTGCACGGACTCGTCGACGTAGCTGGGACGTGTTCCTCGTCGCCTGCAGCCCGCTGGTTCTCGCAGCCGGCATGGTCGACTTCACCTTGGTGCCGGTGGGATTCATGACCCTCTCGTTGCTCGCCTGGGCCACCAGACGTCCGATGCTCGCCGGTCTGCTGGCCGGGTTGGCGGTCTCCGGCAGCCTGCAGACCGCCGTGGTCGTCCTCGCCGTCGTCGTCCTGTGCCTGCGCGCGGGCAAGCTCGCGTCGCTGGGACGGTACCTGGGGCCAGCCGCGGGCGTCCTGGTCATCTGCCACGGTGTTGCCGCCGCGCTCTCCCCGGCCACCTGGAAGGCCACCCTGGCCGCAACCTTCGGGCCTCAGGTGGGTCTGGGCAGCCTGTGGTTCATCTTCCAGGACGCCACCAAGGACTCCATCGCGCACGTCGGTGTGCTGAGCAGCGTCCTTGCTGCTGCAGGCCTGCTGTGGCTCACCTGGTTCGTCTGGCGGCTTCCGCGTCGGCCCCGGGTGGCGCAGGTGGCCCTCGTCGCCCTCGTCATCATCTTCGTGGCCTACAAGTCGTACTCGCCGCAGTACTCGCTGCTCCTGGTGCCCCTGGCCGCCCTGGCCTGCCCCGACTGGCGCAACTGGGGGGTGCTCATGACCGGCGAGGTGTTCTACCAGTTCGTCGTGTGGGGACACCTGGCCGGCGCCACCAAACCTGCCGGATCCACCGTGGACGCCGTCTACTGGGGGGCGATCATCGTGCGTGTCGCTGCCCAGGTGTGGTTCGCCTGGACGGTCGTCGACGAGATGCGCCGCCCGTGGAACGACTCCGTGCGAGCGGGATACGGTGATGACCCCACCGGGGGAGTGCTCGATCACGCCCCGGACGCACCGGTCATCGGTGCCCTGAGCACCGCCGAGGCATCGTCCACCACCCTCGAGAGGAGCACGGTGAGCCCAACCGTCAAGCCCGTCACCCCGGCCGACGACCCCGTCCTGGTGCGTCGAACGTGGATCGGTACCCGCATCCTGCTCGGGCTCACCCTCGTCCTCGTCATGGCTGCCAAGGACCTGAGCTTCGTCCAGGCCACGGGGAACTGGGACGTCAAGCACTTCGTCAACATCGCCCGGCACGGTTATGCCGATCCGCTGGAGATGGCGTTCTTCCCGGGTCTGCCCGCCATCATGCACGCTGGTTCCTGGATCGGTCTGTCCCCGGAGATCACCGGGGTGGCCGTCGCCCTGGTCTGCTCGGGGCTGGCCGCAGCAGCCCTGTACCGTATCGGCGGTGCGGTTCCGGCGATGCTCTGGCTCATAGCGCCCACTGCGGCATTCACCACCATCGGTTACACCGAGGCACCCTTCGTGGCGGCGGCCTTCTGGGCGTGGGAGCGGGCCCGCTCGAACCGGTGGTGGCAGGCGGCGGCCCTGGCAGCCGTGGCATGCACCATGCGGGTCTCGGGTCTGTTCCTCGTCGGCGCGCTCGCCGTCATGGCGGTCGTCGGTGACGGGGAGAAGCCCGCACGACGACGTGGGTCGAAGCGTCGCATCGACGTCGAGCAGGTGTGCTCGCGATTGGCGACCCTCATCATCCCGGCCGCCGTGCTCGTGTGCTACGTCATCTTCCTGCACGAGCTCACCGGCTCGTGGACGGCCTGGCACCAGGCCCAGGAGAAGGGCTGGGGACGCGGATTCACCACCCCGCTGCAGACCCTGCACAACACCCTGCCCGCCACACACACCGACATGTGGCGTGGGGTGTACCACGAGGGAGCACCCCGGGTGGCCATGATCTTCCGCTTCGAGCTCGTCTCGGTCGCCATTGGCCTGGTGACGACGATCTACTGCCTGCTCAGACGCAGGTGGGCCTCCGCCGCATGGGTGGGCATCCAGATCATCGCCTTCTCCATCGGGCACTGGTACATGAGCGTCAACCGGGCCGTTCTGCTGTGGTTCCCCACGGCGATCATGTTGGCCGAGGCAGCTGCCGTGCCATCCAAACCCAACGGTCTGGTGAAGCTGTGGCGGGGGATCGTCATGGTCCTCGTCGTGGTCGACCTCGGCGTCATGTGTTGGTGGGGATGGCAGCTGTACACGGGGGCGTGGGCGAGTTGAGCAGAAAGACCGCGGGTTCCCGCTCCGGCAGGCCTCAGCACCCGCCCGTCCCGGAACAGAGCGCCGCGAACCAGGCCGTGAGCCCCAGCCGGGAAGAGACATCTGCGCAGTCCGCGATGACGTCCTCGGCCCGCCGATCCATCACCACGTGGCAGCACGTCCTGGGGTGGTCCCTCGTGCTGCTCATGACCGGCGCCCAGTTCGTCGACCTGCGCCACGGCATCACCCGCCCCTGGGTGGTGAGCGCCCAGCTCCTCGTCTGTGGCGCTGCACTGCTCGTCGCCGCCCCTGCCGCGTACCGGCAGGTGAGGATGCGTCGGCAGGCGGGGACGCCTGGAGGGGTTCTCACCCGCACGGGATGGATCCTGTGTGGTGGCTTCACCCTCATCGAGGCATGGGCGCTGGTCTCCAGCCTCGTCGCTCCACAGGCCGTCATCAAGCAGGGGGTCGTGCCACGCGTCTACCAGGTCATGCCGGTGGTCACCGGATGGGTGACGATGGCTGCGGTGCTCGTCGTCCTCCTTGCCATCGGGCAGCAGGGACGCACCCGCTACGTTCCCCTTGCCGCTGTGGGACTTCTGCTGGGGGCACTGGCCGACTGGCCGGTCCAGGTGCCCATTCATCGCTCGATGCGACTGGCCAGCGGTATGGGCGGCTCGGCCGTCATCCACGTGCCGATCGCCCTGGCCGGGGCGGTGCTCGTCGACGTCGCACGAGACACCACTGGGCACGCACCGGGCCCTGCCGGAGGTGTGCCAGGACCCACTTGGCGTACTCGGATGGCATGGGCAGGTGGCGGTGCGTCGGTGCTCATGATGCTTCTGACTGGCTCGCGGGCTGCACTCATCGTGCTGGTGGCGACCTGCCTCGCGCTCGTCGTCTCCTTGCGACGTCAGGTTGCGGTGCGTCGGCTGGCAGCAGCGGCGCTGTGTGTCGGAATCGCCGTGGTCGCCGTCTGCCTCAGGGTGTCCTGCTTCCAGCGGATGCTCCGTCTGAGCTCGTCCCGACGCATGGACACCTGGACCGTGGGCTGGCAGACGGTGAGCTCCTCGGTCAGGTCGATGCTCATCGGTGTGGGGTCCGGCACCATGTTTCCGTGGTATGCCATCGAGGCCAAGCTGTACCCGTTTGCCGGCACGGGGATGGTGGACAGTCGGTTCGGACGTGCCCTCATATCCGCCCACTCGGTGTATCTGGAGGTCCTGGTGGAGCTGGGGGTCATCATGCTCGTCGTGCTGCTCGTCATGGTGGTGGCCCTGTGGCGACCCGCCTGCAACGTCATGAGTCGTGGTCTGGGGTCACACCGTCATGGGGTGACCGTCATCGTGCTGGCGGCGACGACACTGGCATGGGTCGTCGACACCTACCTCGTCAAGGGCTTCGCCGTGTCGATGTGGTGGTGGGTGGTGGCCCTGTGTGCCGTGGGGCTCGCCGATGAACGGGCCAGCGCTGGCCAGGATGGTGGCGTTGCGCAGTCGGTGCCCAGCCATCGACAACCGTGAGCGTGGTGCTGGACCGAATCGTCTCGGCATCACGGAGTTTCGCTGGTGGTCGTGACTCGACGACGAATTGAGAGCAGCTGTCTTGTCCGCACGAGGACGACGATGAACGGCTCGAGCTGCTCGAGGTCTCCCGGAACGGTCTGGGGCCTCCCGGAGGGATCTGCTGAGCCGATCTCGGTGCTGTCACTCCATCTGGGAAGACGGAGGCCTGAGCCGGTGAGTACCAGCCCAGGCCCCGATCAGAGGGGTGCAGTCACTTCCCGGCGCCAACCATCTGTCGAGCGCGCGCCGACACCCTCGCGTCGGTGAGTACCAAGCCGCCGACATGCGCCCGGCACAGGTCCAAGGATTCCAGGGTCTGTTGCAGCTGGGAGCGTCGCACTGTGCCCGACTGCACCACTGGTACGACGGAGGCCACCTGGGCCGCGATGACCGAGGAATCGGTGTAGGTCAGCAAGGGGGCCCCCACCAGCAGGACGGTGTCGTACTCGCGCCCCAACTCGGCCAGGGTCTGTGCAAAGGTCTCGGTGGCGAGCAGCTCGGCAGCATTGCCCACGGTGGTGCCGGCGGCGACGATCGGCGCCCCGCTGCGGTCGTACGTGGCCTGCTGCAGGGTGGCACGACCCGCCAACAGATCCGACAGGCCAGCGCTCGAGGTCACTCCGGCCGCCTTGGTGGCGGTGGCGCGTCGAAGATCGGCATCCACGACGACCACACTGTGTCCGTCGGCGTGCAGACGATCGGCTGCGGCAAGGGTCACGGTCGAGGCATCCTCACTGGCGAGACTGGGGGCCAGCAGCACCGTGCGCAGGCCGTCCCTGGGAGGAATGAACGAGAGGTTGCGTCCGAGCACCGCCTCCAGCTCGCCACCGCCCTGTGCGGTGGATCCCTTCCTGGGGATCACGCCCAGTATCGATGAATCGGTGACATCGGCGAGGTCGGCGACGTCACCGATCCTCGTGCTGGCCAGGGCACGTACCAGCAGCACCAGCAGGGCCAGGACGAGACCTCCCAGCACACCGATCAGTGCGCTGCGCTTGGCCGAGGGGGCGCTGTCCGCCACCTGTGTGGTGATGACCGAGGAGTTCGCCACCGACAGTGCGGGCTTGCCGTCGACGTCCGGTGCCGATTTCTTGACCTGTTCCTGCAGGGAATCCGTGATCGTCTTGACGACAGCGGTGGCCCGGTCCTTGTCGGAGTCCATGAAACTCACCGAGACCATCATCGGTGCGGTGCTGATGACGACTGCCTGCTGCAGGGTGGCTCCGTCGATCTGTGGGGAGACGGACTGGCCCACCTCGTCGAGCAGGGAGGCCGACTTGGCGTAGGTGCCGTAGGTCGTCACCAACGAGGTGGTGTACGTTGCCGCGGCGTCCGGGGTGTCGAAGGCGTGAAATGCCTGCGACGAGAAGAGGACATCGCCCTCGACACGGTACTTGGGTTTGGCGAGGGCATAGCTGAGGGCGCCAAGGACGATGGCGGCGATGACGAAGACGATGAGACTTGACCGCCACATTCGGGCCATGTTCCTCATCACTGTGCGCAATTGCATACTCGACCGATCTCTTCGACACGATTGCTAAGGTGTGTCCCAGAATATAGCGGTATCGGCGATGGGAGTTGTGATGGGCGTTTGCCTGCACAGGATTGCCAACTGCGTGGCCATGGGCAGTCGTCACTGTGCAGACGTCCGTCGCCGGCTCGCGAACCACGTGAGGGGTGCGCGCAACTGCCTGCGCCACGGCAGTACGCACACGTCAGGCACATGTGGCACTGGCAGGGAAAGTCCCCGCGTCAATGGGGCCGAGCTGCCTGACGCGTGTCCGCGCGTCGTCCTCATCACCTCCAGGTTCCCCTATGGGACGGGGGAACAGTTCCTGGAGACCGAGTTGCCCCACTGGCTGGGATCTGGTGCCAGACTCACCATCGTCCCCGAGAAGAACGACACACCGCAGATACCGCCGCGTCCGCGTCTGCCCGGCATTGACGTCGATGACCGGCTGCGGCGTCGCTGGACCAGTTCGCTGTGGCGTGCGGTGGCCGTCGTCGACACCCTCACGGGACCACTCCTGTGGCGGGAACTGGCCCAGGTGCGTGAACTCGGGCGGCTCACCAGACCGGTCGTTGCATTCGTGGCACGTACCGGTGTCCAGGTGGCTCTGGTGCGACGCTTCCTGCGGGACCACTACCGGGACGCGGACCTCGTCTACACCTACTGGCTGGCCCCATCGGCAACCGCCGCTGCGCTGGAACATGCCGCGGGCACGGTTCACCACACCATCTCGCGCGGCCACAACTACGACCTCTACGAGGACAAACACCCCACCGGTCATCACCCCTTCATCCGCCAGGTGACCGATTGCTTCGACGCGGTACAACCCATTTCGGCCGCCGGGGGAGAGTTCCTCGTCGACCGCTACGGATTCAGACCGCAGACAGTGCTGGTCAATCGGCTGGGCGTCACCCTCGTCGAGGGTTCTGAGACGAGTAGCCCCAGCCCGAGTGGCGAACTCACGGTGATGTCAGTGAGCACGATGAGTCGGTTCAAGCGGCTTCACCTGCTCATCGACGCCCTTGCCGTGCTGCACGAGCAGCATCCCGAGATGACCCTGCGCTGGGTGCATGCCGGTGACGGACCACTGCACGACGATCTGGCGGCCCAGGTCTCCACCACGTTGCAGGGTGTCGATGTGCAATGGCTCGGCATCCTTCCCCACGACGAACTGCTCGAGTACTACCGCAACCACCAAGTGGACCTGCTCGTCAACACGAGCTCATCGGAAGGCATCCCGGTGTCGATGATGGAGGCGATGGCTCGCGAGGTGCCGGTGCTGGGCACCGACGTCGGAGGGGTTCGGGAGATCGTGCCGTCAGACTGGCTCATGACAGCCAACCCCTCAGCCGAGCACATCGCCCAGACCATCTGGGAGCACCATGAGCAGGTCAAGGACCCCCGGATCCGTGCCGACATGGCTGCGAAGGTCCGCGCCGACTTCGACGAGCAGACCAACTATCAGACCTTCATCAACCACCTCATCGACCTGGCGAGTCGCCCATGACCGACAACTCCATGCCCAGCGGTCTCAGCACCCATCCGGCCACCAGCACCACCACGCCCAGTGGTGTCCTCCGTGCTGGATCCGGCATCCTCACCAGCTCCGACGCTGGCGGGGCACGGCTCGAGCAGGACATGGCGCACGACTCCTCGCAGCATCGTCCTTCCCAGCGTGCGTTCACCCGTCGTCATGACCACGGTCCCCGGTATCTCGGTGCCCGGGCGGCCAACGTCGTCGAGGAGAGCCCCTCCCCCTTCGCACGACTGTGTGAGTGGCTGCTCGCGGTGTGCTTCGTCCTCATGCCGGTGCTGTCGGCCTGGGGATCGACCGTGACGATCGCCGGTCAGGCCCCGGTGCGTCTGCTCACCCTGGTCTTCGTCGTGCTGGTACTCATCCGGCGGCGCTACCTGTCCGTCGTCACCCAGGGCATCCTCGTGGTGACCGGGATGTGGATGATCCTCGGTCTGGTGCTTCCTGCCGGCACCACCGGTGTCAAGGAACTGCTTTGCGTGGCCTTCGGGCTGCTCACCATGGCTGCGATGACGATGACCGCTGATCGGCCGGGATGGATTGTCACGGTGTGTCGGGCCTGGCTCCTCGGGCTCGTCGTCGCCATCCTGCCGGCACTCAACGAGGTACGCACTGGCAAGCACCTGCCCAACTACCTGGGCGGTACCAAGACGATGGGCCGTTATCGCGAGATCGCCTCGTTCATGGTCAATCCCAACCTCTTCGCCTACTTCCTCGTTGCAGGAATGATCGTCATGGTCGTTGGATGGACGGTGGAACGGCACTGGTTCGTCCGGCTCATGTACATCGGCACCTTCGTGCTGTGCTTCCCGCTGCTCGTGCTGGCTGGTGCCCGGTTGGCGTTGATGTCCACACTGGTGATCCTCGCCTGGCTCATGGTCAGGTACCGCAAACTGCTCATCGCCGCGGTGGTGCTCACCCTCACCGGGGCCCTGGCGATCATCGTCTCCGGCAAGCTGGATGATGTGCTTGACGAGGTCGCCATGTCGATTCACCACCTCTCCTCGAACTCCGGGCGGTCCCGACTGGGCGTGTACCAGGACGCCATCTGGATGTTCGTCGCCTCGAAGGGGGTGGGGCTCGGGCCTGGACAGTTCCAGGACGCCGTCCTGCTCGCCCCCTGGCCCAACCGCGGCACGATTGACCCGCACAACGGTTTTGCCGAACTCTTCGTGGGCTACGGCCTGCTGCTGGGCACGGTGCTGCTGGCCATCGGAATCGCCGTGCTGTGGGCAGGGACGCGCCGGTTGTGGGACCTGGATCCGGGACCGGCACAGAGATTGATACTGCAGACGGTCGTGGCGAGCATGCTCGTCATCCCGGTCATCGCCCTGGCCAACAGCTCCTACCTCAAGAACCCGGTGGTCTGGGCCCAGATGGCCACGGTGGCGGTGTTCTGCGAGTTCCTGCGCCCCGATGCGACAGCTGGTCTGGAGGAGGAGTTTGCTGGGCGGTGCGATGCCGACGAGTCGTCCCGACGTACATACTTGGAACGGCGTAGCAGACTGGTTCGTGGTGTCGTGGATCGTGCACAGCGTTCTGACACCTCGCGTCCAGGCCCCTCGACGGGGTGACGGGCGCGGCAGCATGTGACCAAACCGCTGAGGTGGGTAGTCTGTGCACTGACCCACACATCTGTCCCGAAGGGTGGACCCATGAGTGAACCGCGGATCATTCCGACCGCAGATCTTGACGAGGGAGTGACGATCGGCGACGGCTCGTCGATCTGGCATCTGTCCCAGGTACGCGGAGGAGCCGTCCTCGGCGAGAACGTCGTCGTCGGACGTGGTGCCTACATCGGGGAGGGGGTGCACGTCGGTGACAACTGCAAGATCCAGAACTACGCGCTCGTCTACGAGCCCGCCGAACTTGAGGACGGCGTGTTCATCGGCCCGGCAGTGGTGCTCACCAACGACCACTTCCCGCGCGCCATCAACCCCGACGGGTCGTTGAAGTCCGCCGATGACTGGGAGCAGGTGGGCGTCACGTGCAAGCGCGGCTGCTCGGTCGGTGCCCGCAGCGTGTGCATCGCCCCGGTGACGATCGGGGAATGGGCCACCGTGGCAGCCGGATCCGTCGTCACCAAGGACGTGCAGCCCTACGCCTTGGTTGCCGGTGTGCCTGCCAAGCGCATCAAGTGGGTCGGACGGTCCGGATTCCCCCTCGAGCCCGACGGTGAGAATCGCTGGATCGATCCCCGCACCGGGGACCGATTCACCGAGGACCCCGCCACCGACACCCTCACCCTCGTCGGTGAGGGCGACGAGAACTGACCGCCGACTGGTTCATCCCAGTACAGCTTCACGAACCCAGTACAGCACCTCGAACCGACTGAAAACCTCAGATCGGCACCACAACACGAACCGGCTGAACCAGGTCGGCACAATCCAACGCAAGGAGACACAGTGACTCTCGAATTCATCCCACCGGCCAAGCCAATCCTCGGCGAAGACGAGCGCAAGGCCGTCGACGCCGTCATCGCCTCCGGCATGGTCGCCCAGGGCCCCCAGGTCCACTCCTTCGAGGAGGAGTTCTCTGCCCAGGTCGTCGACGGTGTGGAGTGTGTGGCCGTCAACTCCGGCACCTCCGCCCTGCACATCGGCCTGCTGGCCTCGGGCGTCGGGGCCGGTGATGAGGTCATCGTCCCGTCCTTCACCTTCGCCGCCACCGGCAATTCGGTGGCCCTCACCGGCGCCAAGCCGGTCTTCGCCGACGTCGATCCCAACACCTTCTGCCTGGACCCGGCCTCCGTCGAGGCGTCCATCACCGAGAACACCAAGGGCATCCTGCCGGTGCACCTGTACGGTCTGCCGGCCAACCTGGACGAGATTCGCGCCATCGCCGACAAGCACGGTGTGCAGCTCTTCGAGGACTGCGCCCAGGCCCACGCTGCCTCCATCAACGGCAAGCACGTCGGCACCTTCGGCACCTTCGGCGCCTTCTCGTTCTACCCGACCAAGAACATGACCTCCGGTGAGGGCGGCATGATCACCACATCCGATCCCGAGGTGGCCCGCAAGGCCCGCATGATCCGCAATCAGGGCATGGAGAAGCGCTACGCCAACGAGTTCGTCGGCCTCAACAACCGCATGACCGACATCCACGCCTCCATCGGTCGCGTTCAGCTGGGCAAACTGGCTGGATGGACGAAGATCCGTCAGGACAACGCCGCGTTCCTCTCGCAGAACATCACCGAGGCCGTCACCCCGACCGTCCCGGAGGGCTACGTGCACGTCTACCACCAGTACACGATTCGCGTGGAGGGAGCCACCGGCGAGGAGCGCGACCGTTTCGTCACCGCCCTCAAGGAGGAGCATCAGGTCGGTTCGGGTGTCTACTACCCGATCCCCAACCACCGGCTGCCCTCGCTGGCCCCCTACGCCCCAGGCCTGGAGCTGCCGAACACCGAGAAGGTCGCCGCAGAGTGTGTCTCGCTGCCGGTGCATCCCTCGCTGTCCCAGGCCGACCTGGAGCGCATCGCCGAGGCCGTCAACAAGGCCGCGAAGGCAGGTGCGTGATGGCGAACCTGCGCGCCGGCATGGTCGGCATCGGATCGATGGGCAAGAACCACGTCCGCAACCTGCGGGCGATCGACGGTGTCGACCTCGTCGCCATCGCAGACGCCTCCGGCAAGGACCCGTTCGGGGTCGCTGGTGACCTGCCCATCCTGCCCGACGTGGACGCCGTCATCGAGACCGGTGTCGACTACTGCGTCGTCGCCGCTCCGACGAAGTTCCACGAGGAGATCGGTCTCAAGCTTGCCGAGGCGGGTGTGCACGCCCTCATCGAGAAGCCGCTGGCCTACGACACCACCGCTGCCAAACACCTTGCCGAGGCATTCTCCTCCCGTGGTCTGGTGGGGGCCGTCGGACACATCGAGCGGTACAACCCGGCCCTGCAGTCGCTGCGCAAGCGTCTGGAGAATGGCGACCTCGGCGACCTCTACCAGGTGGCCACCCGCCGCCAGGGGCCGTTCCCAGCCCGTATCGCCGACGTCGGCGTCGTCAAGGACCTCGCCAGCCACGACATCGACCTCACCGCCTGGGTCACCCAGCGGGACTTCGAACTCGTCGCGGCTCGCACGATGTTCAAGGCCGGACGCGAGTACGAGGACATGGTCTCGGCCACCTGTCAGCTCTCCGGTGGGCTCATGAGCAACCACCTCGTCAACTGGCTCACCCCGACCAAGGAGCGTCGTACCTTCGTCACCGGTGAGAAGGGCATGTTCGTCGCCGACACCCTCACCGCCGATCTCACCTTCTACGCCAATGCCAAGGTGGAGACGGTCTGGGACGACATCGCCAATTTCCGTGGCGTCGCCGAGGGCGACGTCACCCGGTTCGCGATCCCCAAGCCCGAGCCGCTGCGCACCGAGCACGAGAACTTCCGTGACGCCGTGCTGGGCAAGGACTCCGACATCGTCACCATGGAGCAGGGTGCCCGAGTGGTTCAGGTGTGCGAGGCGATGATCGAGTCCGCCAGGACGAACCAGTTCATCGAGATCAACTGAGTCGGTTGACGTGTACCGGCGCCCGTCGGTACCCGAACAGCTGCGGATGGGCCTGCCGTCGTGAGACGGTGGGCCCAGTGCCATATGTGACGAACGCCATTTCCGACAGCCAGTAGCCCCATGGCTGGCTCCGACGAGCATCCTGACAAGGAAGTGACGACATGGACGTGATTCGCCGTCTGGTGGCCGAGTGGTACCCCGACGAGAGGAGCTTGGGGACGAGGGTCACTGGCATGGTGGCCGAGTGCGTCCTGGCGGCTCTCGTCATCACCGCCACCTTCGTGACGACGGAGCGCCCGGTGCGTGGCAGGCAGACCCTGCCCATTTTCGAACTGGTGCTGTTCATCGCACTCGAGGTGCTGGTGGTGGTGCACCTGGCGAGGTGGTGCGTGTTGGATGTCGACACCAGACGTGCGGTGATCGGGGACCGGCGATGGCTGCGTGTCACCGTCGGTGCGTTCCTGGTCGTCGTCGCCGTGGCGGCAGTGAGCCTGGGGTTCCACGATCACGCCGTGCGCGTCAACGACGCGGTGGTCACCCATCCGCCAGGCTGGCTCTTCACCGTGCCACTGGTGCAGTCTGCCTTGACGGTGCTGGTCGCGCTCGCCCTGGTGACGGCCATCCCGCGCAGTGGTCTGCTGCGTGCCCTGTGGCGTGCCTCGGTGGTGCTCGCCCTCGCCACGGCGTGCGACATCGTCCGGGAGTACGACACCGGCAACTACTACGGGTGGCGGGTCGCCACCCGACTGGGCGGGGCGGCGACGATCCACATCGTCTACCTGCTGGGGATCGGCGCCATGATTGAGGCCCTCCTGCACGGCTGGCACCGATGGATCTCGGTTCCGGTGCTGACGATCCTGCTCGTCGTCCTGGTGCTCAGCGGATCCCGTGCCGGGATCGTCGGTGTGGGACTGTTCGCGGGAATGCTGGTGCTGTGGTACGCACAACGTCGATTGCACACTCTCAAGGCCCGGGCAGCCCTGGTGACGACGGTACTCCTGGCGGTGTGTGCAGCAGTGGTGGGGATGAGTCTCATGCGAGGATCCCTGGTGGACCGGGCCCGGGTCCTCACCTGGCGCACGGCGTGGCAGGCTGCCACCACCGACGTGACCACGGTGCTGTTCGGGGTGGGCTATGGACGGTTGTGGCCCTGGCTTGGCGGAATGACCGGAGCACTGCCGCTGCGCAGCCACGCGGTGCGCACCACCTTCTTCGGTGCTTGCCTGCCGCACGCCCACAACACCGTCGTCGCGGTCTTCGGGGAGATGGGTCTCGTGGGTCTTGCGGCGTTGCTGGTGGTTTTCGGAGTCGTCATCGTCGTTGCGGCACGGGCGGTACGAGGACCCAACCGGGTGCTCGCCATGACGGTCCTCGCCAGCCTGCCGGGGCTGCTCGTCGACACCTATCTCATCAAGAACTTTCCGGTGTCACTGCTGTGGTGGGTGGCCGTGTTCATGCTGCTCGTGCTGGAGGCCGAGCGTACGGCCGGCCAATCTGCCACGTGACCCGATCTGCCACACACTTGTCTGCCATCACCCCTGGGCACGCTCCAGATGTGCCTCCCGGACATGCGTCCCCGGCATGAGCCCCCAGGTATGAGCCGTGGGGCATCTCGGCCAGCGGTGCGCACCCGTCCAGCGCGGATGACGGCGATGGGTGCCGTCCCGGACATGTTGCCTTCGGGCCAGTCACCTTGGGAGCAGAGGTGATTCTCGGCATCAGGATGTGGGGCTGGGAAGCGCACGAGTGGAGGCCGCCACCCGTGATGATGACGGCCCCAGCTGGGCAGGTTCTCTCGTGGCAGGTCGTGCTCAGGCGTCCAGATCGGACGCCACCAGATCGGCGATGGTGTTGACGTCCCCCTCGTCGTCACCCGCCACCGTGACCGAGTCGCCGGAGGAGGCGCCCAGGGTCATGATGCCCAGGACGGACTTGGCATCGATCGGGTCGCCGTCGGTGGCCAGGGTGACGGCGGAGCCGAGCTGGGCGGCCTTCTGCGAGATGATGGCGGCTGGGCGGGCATGGAGTCCGACGGAGGATCCGACGGTGACGGTTCTGCTTGCCATGATGTTTCCTTTCCGGGTTGTGGTGTTGTGTTGCGGTGTGCAGGGCCTATGGGGTGTGCAGGGATTCAGGCGGCAGCGGCTGTCTTGTCCTTGCGCTGGGTGGTTTTGTGCTGGGCCGACGCCTTGAGAATGGTGACGAGCAGGGCGGACACGACGGTACCGACGATGACGGCCAGGATGAACGCCCAGAACCGGTCGATGGCGAAAAAGACGAAGATTCCGCCGTGGGGTGCCTTGGAGGCAGCGCCCAGGGCCATGGAGAGGGCGCCGGTGACGGCACCGCCGACCATCATCGAGGGGATGACGCGCAACGGATCGGCTGCGGCGAAGGGGATGGCTCCCTCGGAGATGAAGGAGGCACCCAGCAGCCAGGCAGCGGTTCCGTTCTCCCGCTCGGCCGGCTGGTAGAGCTTCGGACGCACTGCGGTGGACAGCGCCATCGCCAACGAGGGCACCATTCCGGCAGCCATGACGGCGGCCATGACCTTGAGCGATCCGGCGTTGGTGACGGCGAGGTTCGTCGTCGCGAACAGGTAGGCAGCCTTGTTGATCGGCCCGCCGAGGTCGGAACACATCATGAGCCCCAGGATGATGCCGAGGATGACGGCCGAGGCGCCACTCATGCCACCCAGCCAGTTGTTGAGCGAATTCGTCATGGCGGCGAGGGGACGCCCCAGGACGACGTACATGAGCCCGCCGGCCAACAGGGACCCCACCAGCGGGATGATGACCACCGGCATGAGACCACGCAGCCACCGCGGCGGGTTGAGGCGAGTGAATCCGTAGGCGATGAAGCCGCCCAGCAGACCACCGATGATGGCACCGATGAAGCCTGCTCCGGTCACCCCGGCAATGGCCCCAGCCACGAAACCGGGGGCGATTCCGGGCCGGTCGGCCAGACCGAAGCCGATGTAGCCGGCCAGAGCCGGGAGCAGGAAGGCGAAGGCGGCCTGTCCGACGGCGAAGAAGACGGCCCCGAGGTACGTCATCGCAGCGGATCCACCCAGGGCATGCCCAGTAGGCGCTGGAAGGTTGGCGAAGGTGTTGTGCAGGGCGATGTCCATGCCGTCCTGAGCGATCTCGTAGCCGCCGAAGAGGAATCCCAGGGCGATGAGAAGACCACCGGCAGCCACGAAGGGAATCATGTACGACACGCCAGTCATGAGGGCCTGCTGGAGGCGTTTGCCCCATCCGATCTGTGAACCGGCCTGTTCGGCCTCGTCATGCTCGCCAGTGCTGGCCGACACGCGGTGGGCGTGGGGATCCCTGGCCGCCGCGACCGCCTCGGCGACCATGGCCTCCGGCTCGTTGACGGCTCGTTTCACCCCGGACTCGATGACGGGTTTGCCGGCAAACCGATCACGCCCCTTGACACCGACGTCGGTGGCGAAGATGACGGCATCGGCTCTCTCGATGTCTGCGGCACTCAGTGGTTCGGTTCCGGTGGACCCCTGTGGCTCGACCTTGACGTCGATCCCCATCTTCTTGCCAGCGGCGGTGAGGTAGTCGGCGGCCATGTAGGTGTGGGCGATCCCGGTGGGACAGGCGGTCACTGCCACGACGTGGGTCTGGTTGGTGGTGTCGGCCTGCGTCCCCTCCGCACCGGAACCCTGCTGGTCTGCCTCGGTGCCGGCAGTCTGCGACGGAACCGCTGGGGCTTGAACCGCTGGGTCCGGTGTCGCGCCGGCCGGTGACACCGCTGCAGAGGATGGTGCGGCTGCGTCTGGCTCGACGACCGACTCGATGAGGTCCACCACGGTCTGTGCGTCGGCGGCCTGCCGCAGCTGTTCGACGAACTCGGGTTTCACCAGGGCACGAGCCAGTTGGGTAAGCAGCTTCATGTGATCTGCGCCAGCACCTTCAGCCGCCGCGATCATGAAGACGAGGTCGGCCGGCCCGTCGGGTCCGTTGAAGTCGACTGCAGGAGACAGTCGGGCGAACCCCAGGGATGGCTGGCTCACCGCTGCGGAGCGACAGTGTGGAATGGCAAAGCCGCCGGGCATCCCGGTGGGGCTCTGGGCCTCCCGACCGAGGGCGTCGTGGGCCAGGCCGTCGGCGTCGGCGCGTCCGGCCGCGGCGATGATTCCGGCGACCGAGGTGATGACCTCGGCCTTCGTCGATCCCAGATCGGCGTCCAGGCACACCAGTTCAGGGGTGATGAGAGGAACGTTCATCGGTTCTCCGATCTCACAGGTGGACGAGGCTGACGTCGATGGCGTCGGCCTGGGCCGGGGTCGGCATGGTCGATCCCGGCAGGGCTGCGGCGGCCGTGCCCCAGGCAACGGCGGTGCGCAGACAGGTTTCGGGTTGGTCGCCTCGGGTGTGGGCCAGCAGGAAACCGGCCAGGGAGGAGTCCCCGGCTCCGACGGTTGAGCGCACCTCGACCGGCTCAAAACGGGCGTGCCACGCGTCGTGCTCGGTGACCAGCAGGGCACCGGCACCACCCAGGGTCACCAGGACGTTCTCGATGCCGTGCAGACGTCGCGCCGCCGAGACGACGGTGTTGAAGTCACCGTGGTCTGCCGCGGTCTCGAGAGCCTTGCCGTCAGCTCCACACAGCTGGCCGAGCTCGACGGAGTTGGGCTTGATGAGGTCGGGTGCGGCCTCGGGCAGACGGGTCGCCAGTTCGTGGAGCGGTTCGTCGGAGGTGTCGACGGCAACCTTGACGCCGGCCTCGTGCAGTCGCTCGGTCATCGTGGCGTACCACGTTGCAGGAGCACCTGGCGGCAGCGATCCCGACAGCACCACCCAGGTGGCTTCGTGAGCCTTCGTGATGACGGCCTGTTCGATGGCGGCAAGTTCATCGGGGGAGAGGTGGGCCCCCGGCTCGTTGATCTTCGTCGTGGTTCCGTCGGGTTCGGTGAGGGTGAGGTTCGTCCGCGTCGCAGCGCGAATGGGGACCGCCAGGTGTGGGATGTCGTCGTTCTGGAGCCCGATCACCAGGGGATCCTCACAATGGGCTGGCACGATGGCGCAGGTGTCGGCCCCGGCACCGTGCAGGACTCGAGAGATGTTGACTCCCTTGCCTGCGGCGACCTCGTCGCAGCTGCCGAGTCGGTTCACCCGGCCACGATTCAGCGGACCGGACAGACCCGCCGTGCGGTCAATGCTCGGATTGAGCGTGACGGTGACGATCACTGTGACTCCCTCGTCGATCCCTGAGGCGGTGCCAACGCACCGGATATGTTGGAATGAGTGACATATTAGCAGCGGTAACCAGATGAAACAACAGAAAAACACTTTTCCAGACATCTGGTGGGTCCGCATCGGACAGCAGGACGTCAGAGGCACTCATGTCATCGGAAGCCACGTCCTCGTGGGTCACACATGACATGCGGAGAGGTCAGGGTGGTGGCTCAGACGATGACGACGTCCACCCCAGCTTTCTTCAGAGCCTTGAGCTGATGTTCCGAGATGCCCTCGTCGGTGATGAGCACGTCGATGTCGTCCAGGGTGGCGAACCGCGTCGTCGACTCCGCACCGATCTTGCGCGAATCGGCCAGGACGACAACCTCACGGGCGCAACGGACCATCGCCGCCTTCGTGGCGGCCTCGTCCACGTCGGGGGTGGACAGACCGTGGTCCACCGAGATGCCATTGGTGCCCAGGAACGCCACCTCCACCCGCAGCCTGTCGAACTGCTCGACGTTGCCCACCGTGGCCTGGGTGGTGGGACGCACCCGTCCACCGATCAACTGCACGTCACAGGTGGAATGGGTCGATGCAGACGTCGCCACGGGAGCCGAGTCGGTGAAGATCGTCAACTGGGAGGACGGGGAGAGCAGTGCGGCGAACCGGGCCATCGTCGAACCGGCGTCGAGGATGATCGCGCCGCGTCCCGACGGCAGGAAGTCCACCGCAGCCTGCGCAATTTTCTCCTTCTCGGTCACGGCGGATGAGTCGCGCGTCTCCAACGGCTGATCACCCAACAGATCGAAGCCGGCTGGAATCGCCCCACCATGCACCCTGGTCAGCAGGCCACGGGAGGTCAGCACGTCCAGGTCACGGCGAATCGTCTCGGGCACGACGCCCAGACGCTCCGAGGCCTGTGTCACCGAGACACGCCCCTCGTCCCGCGCAGTGGTCACGAGCCATTTGTGGCGTTCAGCTGGGTACACGGTGTCCTTCTCCTTCCCGGCAGACGGTGCAGGGGTATCCCCCTTGCACCCCCCGAGGTTGGTTGTCCTTCCTGGCGGAAGGATGCGAAGGGGGAGTGATCCCCCTTGCACCCCCAGGGCCATCCTTCCCCAATGTTCTTAGTTCTGTCTGCCCAGAAGGTGTAGGGGAGTGGTCCTCCCACGACTTCCAAGGCCCTCTCTCACCCCTCCAGCTCACCCAGGAACTCCCGAGCCTGCTCGGTGTCCGGATGGCTGAAGAAGGTCTGCGGGTCGGTGTCCGCCAGGATCTGCCCGTCGGCCAGGAAGATCACCCGGTCGGCCGCCTTCCGGGCGAAGGCCATCTCGTGGGTGACGACGACCATCGTCATCCCCGAGTCGGCCAGACCAGTCATGACATCGAGCACCTCGTGGACCATGTGCGGGTCCAGGGCCGAGGTCGGTTCGTCGAAGAGCATCACCTCAGGCTGCATGGCCAGCGATCGGGCGATCGCCACCCGCTGCTGCTGACCCCCCGAGAGCTCGGCGGGGTGTTTGTCGGCCTGCTCGGCCATCCCGGTGCCACTCAGCAACTCCATCGCCTGCGAGCGGGCCTCCTCCTCGGCGACACCCAACACCTTCGTCGGGCCGAACATGACGTTCTCCAGTGCCGTCATCTCGTCGAACAGGTTGAACGACTGGAAGACCATTCCCACCTTGGTGCGCAGGGTGGAAAGCTGCTGCGGATCGGTGGGCAGCGGCTCGCCGTGGAAAAGGATCGTGCCCGAGTCGATCGTCTCCAGCCGGTTGATCGTGCGACACAGCGTCGACTTTCCCGATCCCGACGGCCCAAGAATGACGACGACCTCGCCCTTGTGCACCGAGAGATTGACGTCCCGCAACACGTGCAGGTCGTCGAAATGTTTGTTGACGTCACGCAGCTCGACGACCGGGGTGCCGTCATTCGGAGTTTGGGGGGTCTCGTTGTCCATGCCCCGAGCCTAGCCAGTTGGGCCGGGGCGTGTTCATCTGGCCACTGCCATCACCGGTGCATGCAAGGTACACTTGCCGGTGATCGTCTGCCCTGCCTGCACGGGTTCGTACTTCACGCGGCCATGCGGGTCTGCTTCGTGTGAGTTGGGGCGGCGCGCCGCAATCCGTTCCGAGTGTTGAGCCTCGGAGAAGACCAGAGGGAGTCTTGCATGAAGATCGCCGTCATTGCCATGGGCAAGATCGGCCTGCCGTTGGCTGTGCAGTTCGCTGAGAAGGGCCACGACGTCATCGGTGTCGATGTCCAGCAACGCGTCGTCGACGAGATCAACAAGGGCAACGAGCCGTTCCCCGGCGAGGCCTTCCTGGACGAGAAGCTCAAGAAGCTCGTCCCGGCCGGCAAGCTGCGCGCCACCACCGACTACGCCGAGGCCGTCCCACAGGCCGACGCCATCGTCCTCGTCGTGCCGCTGTTCGTCAACGACGAGACCTGGGAGCCGGACTTCGACTGGATGGATGCCGCCACCAAGTCGCTGGCCGCCCACCTCACCCCCGACACCGTCATCTCCTACGAGACGACCCTGCCGGTCGGCACCACCCGCAATCGCTGGAAGCCGATGATCGAGGAGATCTCCGGGCTCACCGAGGGCCAGGACTTCCACCTCGTCTTCTCTCCCGAACGGGTGCTCACCGGCCGCGTCTTCGCCGACCTGCGCCGCTACCCCAAGCTCGTCGGCGGACTGAGCGCCGAGGGCACCGCCAAGGGCATCGAGCTGTACCAGCAGCTGCTGGACTTCGACGAACGTGACGATCTGCCGCGCACCAACGGTGTGTGGGACATGGGCACCGCCGAGGCGGCCGAGATGGCCAAGCTCGCCGAGACCACCTACCGCGACGTCAACATCGGCCTGGCCAACCAGTTCGGCAAGTTCGCCGCCAAGAACGGCATCGACGTCTACAAGGTCATCGACGCCTGCAACTCCCAGCCCTACTCCCACATCCACCGTCCCGGCATCGCCGTCGGCGGGCACTGCATCCCGGTGTATCCGCGTCTGTACCTGTGGACCGACCCGGACGCCACCATCGTGCGTACCGCTCGTCAGGCCAACATGACCATGCCGCAGTACTGCGTCGACGCCGCCTCCCAGGGGCTGGGCGGGCTGCAGGGCAGGAAGGTCGTCGTCCTGGGGGCCTCCTACCGCGGCAAGGTCAAGGAGACCGCCTTCTCCGGCGTCTTCCCGACCGTCGAGATCCTGGCCAAGGCTGGCGCCGACGTCAGCGTCCACGACCCGATGTTCACCGACGAGGAGCTCGCCAAGTTCGGCTTCACCGCCTACCACGTCGGCGACGAGGTGGACGCGGCCCTGCTGCAGGCCGACCATCCTGAGTACCAGGACTTCACCCCGGCCGACCTGCCGGGCATCAAGGTGCTCGTCGACGGTCGTCACGTCGTCGACCCGGCCAAGTGGGACGGCGTGCAGGTCGTCGTCGTCGGTGACGGAGAGGTGGCCTGATGAGCGTTGCCCGCGTCTGCCACCTGTCCACCGCCCACCCGCCGCGGGATGGCCGTATCTTCCGCAAGGAATGCGCCAGCCTCGCCAAGCGTGGTGCCGATGTGTGGTTCATCGGTGCCCAGGACGGTGACGAGATCGACAGCGGGGTGCACGTGGTCGGGATCGGCAAGGCCACCAACCGTATTGACCGTCTGACTCGTCGTCAGGTGAAGGCGTGGAAGGCGCTGGAGCGCGTCAACCCCGATCTCGTCCACATCCACGATCCCGAGCTCATCCCCATGGTCCTGGCGTGGGTGAAGCTGCGTGGCCGTGCTGCCGTCTTCGATGCCCACGAGGATCTCGTCGCCCAGATCGACAGCAAGGCATACCTCTCCGAGCGGGTACGCCCATTGGCCCGGATGGTGGCCAAGACGCTGGTCACCCTTGCCGACAAGTGTTACGACGGCATCATCGCGGTGACTCCTGCCGTCGCCAAGGGTTTTACCCATTCCAACAAGCGACTGGTCCACAACTATCCATTGCTCTCGGGCTTCCACCTACCGGTCGATGTCGAGAAGGTTCCGGATCGGGTGGTCTACGTCGGGATGCTTTCCGGTGGGCGGCAGACCGACAAGATGTTCGAGCTGGCTGACGAACTCGGTGGCAAGGCGACGCTGGTCATAGCCGGAAAGCCTGACCCGGAGGTGGCTCACCTCTTCGACGAGCTCGACAAGCATCCGAGTGTGGACTACCGAGGCACGATTCCGGGTGATCAGGTGCCTGACCTGCTGGGCTCGGCAGTTGCCGGGCTGATGTTCATGCGTCCTGACAAGAACCACCTGGACGCGTTGCCGACCAAGGTCTTCGAGTACATGGCAGCTGGAATCCCGTTCATCGCCTCGAATCTTCCTGCACTGGTTGAGAGCCTCGAGAAATGGGACTGTGGCGTCTTCGTCGACACCGTCCAGGACAGCAGCGAGGCGCAACGAGCTGCTGTTGAGTTGATGGCTGATCCGCAGCGTTGTCATGAGATGGGCGTCAGGGGACGTCGAGCGATCGAGGAGGAGTTCAACTTCGAGGCCGACGTGCCTGCCCTCATCGAGGTGGAACAACACGCTCTCAAACGTCCGGACTCCCGAATCGTCGAGGGCTGACCTCTCACCTGCCCGTGGTCGCACAGCCACCAACGTTCAACATCTGCGCGGCGGTGAGGCCAGACTGATCACGCGGCAGTCTGTGGACAGGTGGTGGGCTGGCACTGGCATTGCGCCGCGGCGTCGCCGGTGCCAGCCGCTAGACTGCAGTGCCGTACAGCATGCCCTCCGCCCCAGGAAAGGTTCATCAATGCGCGTCGTGAGCATCGTCGGGGCTCGTCCCCAGTTCGTGAAGTTGGCCCCGGCGGCCAAGGCCTTTGCCGCCAAGGGGATCGACCACAGGATCATCCACACCGGACAGCACTACGACGTCAACATGTCCGATTCCTTCTTCGTCGAACTCGGCATCCCGAACCCGGACCTGCATCTTGGTGTGGGGGGCGGCTCCCACGGCGTCATGACCGGTCGGATGCTCGAACAGCTCGATCCGGTCCTCGAGGAGATGGATCCGGACTGGGTGCTCGTCTACGGTGACACCAACTCGACGATTGCTGGCACCCTCTCGGCGGTCAAGATGCACTTGCCGGTCGCCCACCTGGAGGCTGGGCTGCGCTCCTTCAACCGTCGCATGCCGGAGGAACACAACCGTGTTCTCACCGACCATGCTGCAGACCTGTGCTTGGCTCCCACCGAGGTGGCCATGCGTCATCTGGCCGACGAAGGACTGGCTGCTCGCTCCGTGCTCGTCGGTGACGTCATGACCGATGTCTGCCTGCAGGTGCGCGACTCCGTCCTCGCCAATCCGCGCCCGGTGCCCGGCGTGAAGGATGGCGAGGAGTACGTCATGGCGACAATCCATCGCGCCGACAACACTGACGATCCCGAGCGTCTGACCCACATCCTCGATGCTCTCGGCAACGTGGATCGTAAGGTCATCCTGCCGGTACATCCGCGGCTGCGTGCCCGCGCCGAGGCCGACGGCATCACCATTGCCCGTGGCAACCTCACCACCATCGATCCGCTGGCCTACCCCGACATGGTCAACGCCGTCACCCATGCCGCCGGCGTCATCACCGATTCCGGCGGTCTACAGAAGGAGGCCTTCCTGCTCGGCACCATCTGCACGACGGTGCGTACCGAGACCGAGTGGGTGGAGACCGTCGAGAACGGCTGGAACGTGCTTGATCCCGACGCCGAGCATCTCGCCGAGCACGCCACCCGTCAGCATCCCGCGGGCGATCCGGGGCACCCGTACGGTGATGGCAGGGCTGCTCGCAATGTTGCAACGGTGTTGCTGGAAGCTGGCGAGCGGGACCGCTCGTGATGATTGGATCAACTCCGCCTCCGACGAAGCCCAATTCTCTCGATCGTGCTCCCCACGGTGACTTGACCGCCCTGCCACCACTCGACAGATCCCAACCGACGCACCGAGAGGGGAGAGGAGAGCGGGGTCTTTCCGAAAGACATCTCGACTGTGCGTATGATCATTTCAATCTCCTCGAGACGGGTCGAGGACCTCTCATGTTCGGTGTGCCCCGATCTCGCAGTGGGATGACGCCGTGAAAACTTCCGGATCGATTGGTCCGGCTGGTGACAGAGCGATCAACGCCGCCGGCTTCCTCTTGCCATGGAGCGTCCTGCTCGGTCACTATGCCGCCTTCGGGTCGATGACGATGTTTCGCGCCCTGGTCCTTGTGCTCCTCGTCATGGCGGCGCTGGATGGACGTGCGTGGCGGGGTCAGTGGTGGTTCCTCGGTCTCGGAGCCGCCTGGTTGGTGTTGGGCGTCGTCTCGTGCCTGGCCAACCCCGGGGCGTCCCTCGGCGGCATCGTCAACCTCGCCGTCGGCTGGGTGTTGGCATGGGCCTTGGCCCGGCTGCGTGGTCGACGCCTCCTGAGCGGCTTGGCGCGGGGCTGGCAGTGGACGATCGCAGCGAGCGCCCCGATCGCCCGGTGGGAGTGGCACACTGCCAGGCACCTGCCCGACTACGGGGGCGGCGTGTGGCAGCACCATCCCAACACGTACTTCACCCCCGCCACCTTCTTCGTCAACTCCAACTACTACGCCCTGTTCCTCACCGTCGGACTGGCACTGGGTGGCTGGCTGGCCTCCTGCCGGATCCGTACCGGGCAACGTCGCTGGGCACTGGCATGGGACGGTGCTGTCCTGCTGTGTGGAGCCTGGCTGCTGTGGATCACCCATTCGCGGGCCTGCATCCTGGGGATGGTGGTGTTGATGGCCGTCGTGCTCGTGCAGAAGCTGCCGTCTCGTGTCGCAGGGGCCATCGCCGTCGCTGCCGTACTGGCACTTGCCCTGGGGGCGTGGCGATTCGGCGCGGACCACTGGCAGATGTGGCTGTCGGTGTGGCGGGACCACACCGATCATGGGTCGGCTTCCCTACCGGTACGCATGTCCCTGCTGGCCTTCGGACTCACTCTGTTGCAGGGCCACCAGCTGTTGGGCGCCGGCCCGGACGGGTTTGCGCGAACCGCAGCAAACCAGCACACCTTTGCATTGCACGGCAAGATCAACGCGCACAACGGGATGATCGAGGTTGCCGTGGACTATGGCCTCGTGGTGCTCGCCCTGCTCGTGGCAGTGTGGATCGGCGCACTCGTCACAGCCTGGCGAGCCGGGCGAGCCCATCGGAAGGGAGTACGTGCAGCGACCGCTGGTGTGCTCATGGGGCTGCTGGTGGCAAGTCCACTGCTGGCCTGCGCCAACAGTCAGTTCATCGGTCCGAATGTCACTGCGGCATGGCTGGCAGTGATGCTGTGCCTCACGGCGCTCGTGCTTGACGACTCCGATCAGCTCCCCGGTATGGTGCAGGAATCGGCTGGTGAACAGCGTTCGAGCGCGGACCGGTCACCGCAACACGATGCGCACTCCCATCGTCTGAACGGTGCCAACGGCCGACGTGAGCAGCCTCGGCACGACCAAGGAGAACAGAAACAGTGATCCAGCCTGCTGACACCACCGTGATCCACCTGTCCACCGTGCACCACACCCATGACAACCGGGTCTTCAACAAGGAGGCTCGGGCGATGGTAGAGGCCGGGTACGACTTCCACCTGGTGATTCGCGCTGACCGGGACGGCGTCGACGACGGCGTGCCGATCATCGCCCTGCACCCGGGCGGACGCCTGCGACGACTGGTGTGCGGCCAGCGGGAGGCCTGGTCGGTGCTGGAGCGGCTGCACCCCGACGTCCTGCAGATCCACGATCCCGAACTCATCCCGATGGCCCTGGTGTTCAAGACACGCAGTGGCTGCGCCGTCATCTACGACGCCCACGAAGACCTCGTCGGCCAGATTGACACCAAGCCGTACCTCAACCGGCTCACCCGCCCGGTGGCCCGCGGTGTGGCTCGAGCCCTCACCGGACTGGCCGACCGACACGCCGACGCCATCGTCGCCGCAACCGGCACCATCGCAGACGCATACACCCATGCCCGCACCGTGCAGGTGCGCAACTACCCGTGGCAGCGCAACTTCACCGTCGATCCCCAGCCGGTGCCCGGACGTCTGGTCTACGTCGGAGACCTCACCGAGGAGCGCAAGCTCTCCTTCATGATCGAGGTGACGCGTCGACTGCACGTCGACGATCCACGCGTCCACCTGCACCTGGCCGGACGAGCTCCGCAACGGGCGTGTCGGGCCGCCGTTGAGCACGCTGTGGGTGAGGGCATCGTCACCTATCACGGGATGGTGGGGCCCACCGAAGTGCCGCAGATCATCTCTTCGGCCCAAATCGGTCTGGTGATGCTCGAACCACTGCCCAACTACACCCGCTCCCTGCCCACCAAACTCTTCGAGTACATGGCCTCCGGGGTGCCGTTCTGCGCCTCGAACTTCGATGCCTGGCAGCAGATGTTCGGCGGCTGGGGTGCCGGAGTGTTCGTCGACACCGAGTCCCTGGACGCCACCTGCGCAGGATTGGCGCCGCTGCTGGCCGACCCGCAGCGTTGTGCCCGGATGGGGCAGGCCGGGGCCCAGGCCATCGTCGATCAGCTCAACTTCGAGTCCCAGGCTCGCACCCTCGAAACCCTCGTGGCCGATCTCACGGAATCGACCCGACGGCGGCGTGGCAAGGGCTGCGTGCATCCCGATGCGGTGCGGCGCACCGCCCCGAACGAATCTCGTGAAGAATGTGGCGGCTCCGCTCGCCGGAAAGGAACGTCCATGACCACCGATCGCAAGGTCACCGTCGTCAACCAGTTCGCCGTGCCCCAAGGGGTCGTCGGCCCCACCCGCAATGCCGACATCTTCAGCCGGGTGGCCAGCTGGACGCCACACTTCATCGGCGCGAACTTCGCCCACCATGCCAAACAACGGCTGCACACCGACGATCCACGATTCACCCTGGTCTGGGTTCCCGAGTACCACAACAACGGCGTGAAACGCCTTGTCGGATGGCTGTTCTTCACGGCTGAGGCGGCCGCCGTGGCAAGCGTGCGCAAGGCCGATCTGGTGTACACCTCCAGCCCCCACCTGCTCAACCCAGTGGCCGGTATGATCGCAGCCCGGCTGCGTGGACGCCCCTACGTCGCCGAGGTGCGTGACCTGTGGCCCGACTCACTGGTCTCCACCGGCGGCCTGCGCGAGGGGAGCGCCATCCACAAGATGCTCATCGAGCTCGAGAAGTTCATCTACACCCAGGCTGAGCGGGTCGTCACCGTCGTCGACTGGAGCGATCACTTCCGCAACCTGGGCATCGACCCCGAGGGTCTCATGGTCGTCATCCCCAATGGCACCCAGCTCTCGGACTTCGAGGTGGACGAGGACCGCGAGAAGCTGCGTGAGGAGTTCGACATCCACGGGGTGACGGCGGTGTTCGCCGGGTCGCACGGCGTCAAGGACGGCGTCGAACACATCGTCAATGCCGCCGAGCGTTGCCCCGAGGTGAACTTCCTGCTCGTCGGGGAGGGTGGCGACAAGGACCGGTGTGTCGAGCTGGCGCGCTCCAAGGGAATCTCGAACATCGAGTTTCGCGACCCGATCGCCAAGACCGAGGTTCCGCGACTGCTCAAGGCCTGTGACATCGGACTGCACGTCGTCGCCCCGATCCCGGTGTTCGACAAGGGCATGAGCCCCACCAAACTCTTCGACTACATGGCGGCGGGGTTGCCTGTCGTCACCAATGCCCGCACACCACTCGCCAAGGTCATCGGCGACGACGAGATCGGCGCGGTGACCGATCCCGACGACATCGCCTCCGGGGTGCGCGCCGTCCTGGACGCCGATGAGGCCACCCGGGAACGGTGGGCTGCACGGGAGGCCGAGCTGTTGAACACGAGGTACTCCCGTGAGGCGGCGGCCCGCACCATGGAGCAGCTGCTCGACGAGGTCATGGAGCAGTGGGAGTCCGGACGCTCCCGCACCCGTGCCGGACGGGTGCACCATGCGGTGCACGAGTCGGTGCGTGCGGCTGGTCGGACGGCTGAATCCCTGGCCGGCGTTGCCGGCCGGCTCGTCAGCCAAGCGGTCGGGACGGTCTCCGACAAGCTTGCTCGAGGGTGAGGGATTGCAGCGGGGCACGTCATCGGTACTGGAGGATCGGCGTCCCCGCTTCCGGGGCCTGGCGCGGCACCGACCGCGTGGCGGCTTTTCGCCAGATTGTCATCAATGGTCCACTGGCGGCCACGGGGGACGTTTTGTCAGACCTGTGTCCTTGACCTTTTTTGGCAGTGCCTCATCGAGTTCGGCCATCATGTTGTATTTCTTGATGAAATGTTCCTGAGATTTGAAGGAACCAACTTCGATGGCCCAGTGCAGGAGACTGGTCGTTTCTGCGTAACTCAATGATCCTTCGGCAGGACCCGTGCCGAGATGCTGCCTGTGACGCAGTACCCGAATCTGTTCTTCCGCTTTCGCGATCCCACCTTGATCGTCGCAGATCAGAACAACTTTTTCACCAGCGTGTGCTCGGGACAAGCCGTGAAGCAGCATCATGTTTTCGCCCAGATCCTTCTTGTGACGGTACAGCGTTTCAAGATCGATGCCGAAAACCTCGTTGCAGCATCGTCTGAGCTCTTCAGAAGGTGAGTCTGGGATGACATCCCTGAAACGAGGAGGAAACTTTTTCCACACGTCGCGGGCATGTCGAAATTGGGGGCGGCGATCGGGGGTGTCGTGGATCTCGAAGTCCACCGCCTCCGGAACCACTACGGTGCTGCCCCCTATGGCACTGATCAACTGCGGTACACAGTCCGTGGCGAGAAATTTGAACAATGGACCGGTGTCGAAGATGTAGGCCATTCGGGGTCTGCTGTTCACTCGGAGCCATCTCCAAGTAGGGCCAATTCCTCTGGGGTGAGTTCACGACCGGTGGGTTCTGGTCGGTCGGCAGTGAAGTCCTCATTCGTTGGCGTGATTCCGGCGTCTGCCAGACGCTTTGCCACGGCCTGCGGGTCGTCACTGCCCTCCAAACGGGCTACGACTGCCGGTGTCACAACTCCCCAGCGGAAGGCCTCAATGGTACGCGCCATGAGGGTCTGTGGAGGACGCGGAGTGTGTGACTGCACGGCAAGGGCTTCGTACTCGGCATGCCAACCAAACGTGGACGCGAGCTGTCCAGAGGTGAGTTCGCCCCACTCAGTACAGGAGTTGGCGTCGATGATGTCAGCCTCACGCAACTGGATGGCGACAATCTGAGGTGAGGCCTTGTAGTGCTGGACGAGACTGGACAGGAGCTTCAAGGTGGGCTCGGAGCCGTGGGTTTCGGCTTCAACAGCATCGAGGGGGACGAGGAGATGACGGGCGAAGGCATCAGCCTGAATCTCCTCGGGCGTGCGTTTGGTCCACGTGCCGTGATCGACGTAGCACTCGACACTGTTGAGACGGACGTGGCCAAGTTCATGGGCAAGGGTGGAGCGCAGCCTCATGGGATGATCGGTGCATCCAGCGGCCATGAGGTAGCGCGTGCCGAGGCGCATCGTCATGCCATGTCCGGGAGCGTCAACGGCGACGCAGGCGACGCCGATGCCCATCGTCTGCTCAATGAGACGTGGAAGATTGGGTAGCGGACGGTGACCGAGGTGGAACTCGGCACGAAAGTTCTGTGCAGCCTCGCGGCCTGCCTCCTCGTTGCTCATACCACCTCCGGCACGCCAAGCTGGTCCAGGCGCTGACTCAGCGTGAAGGCGTACACCAAGTATTCTGACAAGGCTTGGGAGCCCTCGGAGTCAGTTCGGCCTGCGCACTGCACCTGATCGGCCAGCGAACCTTCCCCCAGCATGTCGTTGAGGAACACGCCACAGGCCTCTCCCAGTACTGACAGCTCGGCAAGTGAGGCTCGACGCTGTCCAGACTCAATTCGGGCGATCGTCGGCTGGGAGATCCCAGTGTGCTCAGCAAGATCACGCTGGGTGAGGTGCATGGCCTCGCGTGCCTCCTTGAGGCTGAGGCCGGTGGTGGGATCAACGTCAGTCATGATGAATCAAACCTCCCGGTACTTGATTCTACAGCAATGTGACGCTGCGCCCCAACGCCGATCAGCGTCCGTAGGTGAAGTACTTCGGGGCCTGACGCACCGAGTTGAGTCCGGCGGCGGGGGTGGCATGGCCATCGGCGAGCGGATCGCGACGGCGGGTGTGCCGGCCCCCGGACGGACGAGTCCTGCGCAGGGTCTTGAGGGAGTCGTTGGAGGTTGCGTCGATACGCGGATCGGCGCCGCTGCGCGCCTTGGCAAGAACGGTGGCGGAGGCGATGGTGACGGCGGCCACGGCCACGCTGGCGATGATGGTGGTGTTACGGCTCATGTGAGGAATGTTACCTTCTCACCGTGGGGCGAGCCGCCCGTCCAGCTGTGGACTGACAACCCTTGTGCGGGTGTGAAAATCTGGACCCATGCCGCATCTTCACACCCAGCCGCACGGACACGACATGACGATCAGCGCCTGGATCATGCGCCGTCAGGACGGTGAGGTCAAGGCTCTGGTGCACCGGCACCGCAAGCTGCACATCTGGCTGCAGCCCGGTGGGCACATCGAGCACACCGAGAATCCGTGGCAGGCGCTGGCCCACGAGCTGCGCGAGGAGACCGGCTACGAGCTCAGCCAGCTGCGCGTGCTGCAGGCCCTGCCGGTGGTCGAGGGCTGCATCCACGACGTCATGCATCCCGCCCCGGTTGCCGTCAACACCCACAGCCCCTACCCGGGCCATTTCCACTCCGACCTCGTCATGGCCATGATCACCGACGAGGACCCGGTGGGGGAACCCGGACCAGGGGAGTCCCGGGAACTGGCCTGGATGAGCCCCGACGAGTTCGCTGTCCTGGCGGGTGCCGAACATGACGCCGTGCAGATCATGGCCATGATCGCTCGCAACGTCGTTGGTGTCTGGTCCGAGGTGCCGGCCACCGCATTCACCCTGGACGACGCACCCGAACCACTCACCGAGACGGTGCAGAATCCCGAGTCGGTGGGGCAGTCCCCGGTGTCCCGGGACGCCAACCTCCGACGTCCTCGTACCGACGAGTCCGGCCCCGACGGTGGTGCAGAACCATCTGCCGCCTCGGCGGATGATGGTTTGGACGAGTCCTCCCAGCCCCGGTGAACGTCGACCCAATGCCCGTCGATCCAATGCCCGTCGACTCAGGGCCCATCGACCTGCAGCACATCGGCGCCGGACTGCCGATCGGTGAGTACCGCGCCGATCTGGAAGCTGGTCTGGCGGATGGGGCGATGGTCGTCCAGGCCCCACCCGGTACCGGCAAGACGACCTTCGTGCCGCCCCTGGTCGCCGCCCTCCCCGCCACGGATGCTGCGGGTGATGCCCGTCCGAACGGTGCCCATCCGAACGATGGGAGTACCGGTCGGGTGATCGTCACCCAGCCACGACGGATGGCGGCTCGGGCCGCGGCACGACGTCTGTGCCAACTCACCGGCACCAGATCGGGGCAGGTGGCCGCCCACACCGTACGTGGTGAGTCCACCCTCGGCCCCTCGACCCGGGTCGAGTTCGTCACCACCGGGGTGCTGGTGCGCCGGCTGCTCACCGATCCCGAACTCGGCGGGGTTGACGCCGTCGTCCTCGACGAGGTCCACGAGCGTCATCTCGACTCCGACCTCTTGGTCGCCATGCTCTGTGACCTCGCCCAGCTGCGCGACGATCTGCGACTCGTCGCCATGTCGGCCACCCTGGACGCCGAGCGGTGGTCGGACCTGCTGACCCGCGGCACCGGACGCCGGGTGGCCACGGTGCAGGTGCCGTCGGTGTTGCATCCTCTCGAGGTGCGCTGGGCACCATTCGGTGGGCCTGCCACCGACGGGTCTCGGGTAAATCGGAGATTCCTCGACCATGTGAGCCGTCAGACCTGCCAGGCCATCACGACGCTGACCAGTGATCTCGGCACCGGGACCACCTGCGGGTCTGCCGACGAGGGCGCCCGGGAACCACGCGCCGACGACGGTCCGGACGCATCGGGTACCGACGCACCTCTTTGTGCCCTCGTCTTCCTGCCGGGAGCGTGGGAGGTGGAGCAGGTGGCTGCACACCTGCGCAGCACACTGCCGCAGGTCGAGGTGATGCCCCTCACCGGCTCGATGAGTCTGCGTGACCAGGACCAGGTGCTCACTGCCCCGACCAGACCGCGCGTGGTCGTGGCGACCTCCATCGCCGAGTCGTCCCTCACGGTACCGGGAGTGCGTCTGGTCATCGACTCAGGGCTGGCCCGGGAGCCGCGTCTGGACCGTGGTAGGGGCATGACCGGCCTGGTGACGGTTCGGGAGTCCCGGGCTGCGGCGATCCAACGCTCCGGACGTGCCGCTCGTCTGGGGCCGGGGGTGGCGGTGCGGTGCTTGGCAGCCGAGGACTGGGCCGGCATGGACGCCGAACCCGCCCCGGAGATCAAGCACGCCGACCTCACTGGGCCGCTGCTCACCCTGTCCTGTTGGGGCGCACCCTGCGGTGAGGGGATGGCCCTGCCCGACCCGCTGCCGCCGGACCAGGTGCGGGACGCCGTGGAGCAGCTGCGTGTCATGGGCGCCGTGGACGAGCAGGGACGCCCCACACGCTGGGGACGACGGCTCGCCCTGGTGCCGACGAGCCCGGCCCTGGCCCGCGGTCTGCTCACGGGAGCCCAGATGGTTGGTGCCCGGGCCGCTGCGCAGACCGTCGCCGCCCTGGAGCTTGGGGAACGCACCGCCGAGGCGGATCTCCCGGGGCTGGTGCACGCACTGCGGTCGGGAAACCATCGTGCGTCACCCCAGTGGCGGGTGCAGGTGCGGCGGCTGGAGCAGATCGCCCGAGACCAGGGCTCGCAGCAACCGAACATAGCTGGGGCCAGTTCGGCCCAGCCTGGTCGGACCGAGCCTGGCCCCACTGACCATGTCCGGGTGGGGGATGCTGCTGGGCCAACCCCATACGGGGCTGCATCCCCGGGCGGAGGGTCTGCCGGTGACGCGGACGACGCAGTGGCCCTCGTCGTGGCCCTGGCCCGCCCCCAGAACGTCGCGCGTCAGCGTGGTGCGGGGTCGAGAAACTATCTGCTTGCCTCCGGTACGGCAGCTGATCTGCCGGTCGGATCACCGTTGACGGGTGCGCAGTGGCTCGCGGTGGCCGACGTCTCCCGCACCACGCGGCGCGGCCAGTCCGGTGCCGTCATCCGCTCGGCTGCACCACTGGCCCCGGAGCATGCCATGCAGGCTGCGCAGGGCCTCGAGGTCGCCGAGAAGATTGCCACCTGGCAGGACAGTACGGGTCGATCTGGTGGCGGCAAGGTCCAGGGACGACTGGTGCACCGGCTGGGTGCCATCGAGCTGAGTTCCACCCCGATCACCGTCGGTGGGCAGGTGGCTCGTGACGCAGTGGTGGCGGCACTGCACGAGCACGGCTTGGGCATCGATGGTCACGGGGTGCTCACCTGGTCGGCCTCGGCAGACATGCTGCGTCGACGGCTCGGTGTGCTGCACCGAGTCATGGGTGCGGGGGTCATGGGCGCGGGGGCCGACAATGGCGGGAGCGCTGGGGGAGGCTGGCCCGATGTGGGCGAAGTTGCCCTCATCGACCGGGCGCGTGAGTGGATCGATCTGGACGCCGTCGCTGCCGGACGACCATTCAGCCCGACGGCGGGACTGCGTGCCCTGCTGCCCTGGCCACAGGCCAGTCATCTGGACGATCTCGTTCCCGAGACCATCGAGGTGCCCACCGGTTCCCACATTCGGCTCGCCTACCCCGAAGTCGGTGACGACTCACCCCCGGTGCTCGCGGTGAAGCTGCAGGAGTGTTTCGGGTGGACGACGACCCCGGTGATCTGCGACGGACGCCTGCCGGTGCTCCTGCACCTGCTCTCCCCGGCTCGACGTCCCCTGGCCGTCACCGATGATCTCGCGAGTTTCTGGGCCAACGTCTACCCGCAGGTACGAGCGGAGAATCGGGGACGCTACATCAAACACCCGTGGCCCGAGGACCCGCTCACCGCCACCCCGATGCGCGGCACGACCCGGTCGGGACGGTGAATGGGGCCGAACAATTCCGAATGGCAACCCCGGTCTCCTGGTGACGCCTGCTTCCCGGAGGGCACGTGGAGGGGCTGGGCGGGTGGCTGCCCTCGGCTCCGTTCGCGGCCTGGCACCGTCTCGATACCCCGCCAGCCGTGACTTGGTTTCGTCACGATGCTTCGTCATTCGTGGCTGGTTCCGTCTCGACACCTCGTCGGCCCGTGACCAAGGTCAGGCTCCGGGCAGCCTCATCGTCGCCCGGACACGGTGGGGTCGCCGTCGATCCAGAATCGCAACGGAGCATCGGCATTGCGACTGATCCCCACCCGCGGCCCGGTGCGGTACCGAACAGGCTCGCGGGCCGGGATGAGCCGCCATCGGGGTGGGTAGTCATGGTGGGTGACGCCATCTGGTGTGGACTGATCCGCGCCCAGCCGGTCATGGCCGTCCAGGTGCGGGGGATCGTTTGCCAGGCCCTCGGTGGCCGGTTCGATGGGCGAACCCATGGCACACACTGCGAGGGCCGCTCCCCAGTCGGTGAGATCCGCTCCCAGAGCCGATCCGAGATTGCCCGGGCCGCTGGCCAGCCGACGTGCGGGCACGGTGCCGCGTCGGGAACGCACCTCGCCCACTCCGCACACGACCTGCCCGGCACGCAGCAGCACCGCCGAGGCCGTCCCGTCCGGGCTGCACACCACATTGACGCACCGATGAATGCCGTAGGAGAGGTAGACGTACATGTGACCGGGTGGGCCGAACATCACCGAGCTGCGCGGGGTGGGTCCGCGTGCCGCGTGCGATGCCGGGTCGTCAATGCCCAGGTAGGCCTCGACCTCGGTGAGTCGTACCCCCACCGAACCGTGCATGATCGTCGCCCCGAGCAGACGTGGTGCCACCCGATCGGCTGGCTCGGACAGGTCCAGCCCAGCGCTCTTCCACAAGGGGCGTGGCCGGGAGTGTCCTGACCCTGTCACGTGGCCTGGCCCCGTCACGCATCCTGACTCTGACATGTCAGATCCTCCTCGTGCTGCCATGACCCGAGCGGTTCGGGCGTCGCGTCGTTCGGATGGTTCTGGACCCTCACGCCGTGACGACGATCTTGCCCACCATCCGGCCAGACTCCACCAGGGCCGTCCCCTCGACGATGTTGGCCGCTGTCAGACCCTGCAACTGATGGGCCACCGTGGTGCGCAGTCGCCCCTCGTCGACGAGATCGGCCACTCGCGCCAGGATCCGGCCCTGCTCGGCGACGTCGTCGGTGCCGAAGATGGGACGAGCGAACATCGACTCGCTGGTGACGCTCAACGACTTGGGTTTGAACGCCGTCATGTCGAAGGAGTCGGTGCCGTCGATCATGACGAGTCTGCCGAACGGGCTCATGAGCTGTGCCAGTTCGGCCTCCCTACCGACGGTGTAGGCCGAGAAGACGGTCTCGACGCCGTTGACCCCGACCTCGTGCAGCTCCTGGGCAAGATCATTGCGGTGGTCGATGACTGCGGTGGCCCCCATGTCCCGGCACCAGGCTCGGGACGCCTCCCGGGAGGACGTGGCGACGACGTCCCCGTCGGTGGCCAGTCGGGCCAGCTGGATCACCATCGACCCCACCCCGCCGGCACCGCCGATCATGAGTAGGGAGTCGTGGGCGCCGATGCGCAGGTGATCGTGCAGCCCCTCCCATGCCGTGATGCTCGTCAACGGCATGGCGGCGGCCTCGGCGGCGCTCAGGCTTGTCGGGCGTCGGGCGGCGATCCGGGAGTCGACGAGGGTGTACTGGGCGTAGCTGCCCGGCCGGTTGCTCTGCCCGGAGAACCAGACGATGTCGCCCACCTGGAAGTCGCTCACCCGCTCACCGACGGCGCGTACCACCCCGGCGGCGTCGAAACCCAGGACGAGCGGTTCGTCGGGGGTTCCGGCCTTGCGGCGAAGCTTCACGTCGATGGGGTTGAGGGAGATCGCCTCGATCTCCACGAGCAGGTCGAGCGGGCCAGGGCTGGGCACTGGCAGGTCCACGTCGACGAAGACGTCGGGATCGGTGATCGGCAGGGACTGGGTGACGGCGACAGCATGCATGGCGTCCATGACCTCACGGTAGCCCGTCGTGTGTTTCGGCCCAACAATCGATCACTTCTGCAGGTCGACGAACCGCGAGTAGTGGCCCTGGAACACCACGGGAATGGTACGGGTGGGGCCGTTGCGGTGCTTGGCGACGATGAAGTCGGCCTCCCCGGCGCGCGGGGACTCCTTGTCGTAGACGTCCTCACGGTGCAGCAGGATGACCATGTCGGCGTCCTGCTCCAGCGATCCGGACTCGCGCAGGTCGCTCACCATGGGTCGCTTGTCGGTGCGCTGCTCGGGGCCACGGTTGAGCTGGGAGAGCGCGACCACCGGGATCTCCAGCTCCTTGGCCAGCAGCTTGATCTGGCGGGAGAACTCCGAGACCTCCAACTGACGCGACTCCACCCGCTTGCCGCTCGTCATGAGCTGCAGGTAGTCGATGACGACGAGTTGGAGGTCGTGCTTCTGCTTGAGGCGACGTGCCTTGGCCCGGATCTCCATCATGGTGAGGTTGGGGGAGTCGTCGATGTACAGCGGGGCGGACGAGATCTTCGTTGCGGTGGACGCCAACCGCTGCCAGTCCTCCTCGGTGAGGCGCCCACTGCGCATCCGGGACAGCTCCATGCCCGCCTCGGCCGACATCAGTCGCATGACGATCTCGTTGCGCCCCATCTCCAGGGAGAAGATGGCGCTGGTGAGGTTGTTCTTCACCGACGCGGCCCGGGCGAAGTCCAGTCCCACCGTTGACTTGCCCATCGCCGGACGGGCCGCGACGATGATCATCTGCCCCGGCTGGAAGCCATTGGTGAGTTCGTCAAGATCGGCGAACCCGGTGGGGATGCCGCCCATGGCGTCCCCGCGGCTCTCGATGGACTCCAACTCGTCCCAGGTGCTCTCGAGCAGTTCGGACAGGATGTGGTAGTCGTCGCTGGTGCGTCCCTCGGCGACGTCGTAGAGCTCCTGCTGGGCGGCGTCCACCGTGTCGGCGACGTCCCCCTGCCCCTGGTAGGCCATCTGTGAGATGCGCATCGAGGCGTCGACGAGACGGCGCAGCACTGCCTTGTCGGAGACGATCCTGGCGTAGTACGAGGCGTTCTCGGCGATCGAGACCGAACCGAGCAGGTCGGCCAGGTAGACGCGGTCACCGATCCGATCGAGTTGATCGGTGCGTTCCAGTTCCGCGCCGACGGTGATGGCGTCGGCAGGCTCGCCGCGAGAGTACAGCGACAGGATGGCGTCGAAGATCGTCTCGTGTGCCGGGCGGTAGAAGTCTCGTCCCTTGAGGATCTCGACGGTGTCGGAGATGGCGTCCTTGCTCATGAGCATCGAACCGAGCACGGAGCGTTCGGCATCGAGGTCCTGGGGCGGAGTGAGATCTGCGCGCATGCTGCTCGCTGGGTCTGGCAAAGTCATCACCTTCAGGACGAGGGCCCGGCAAGGCGGTGTGCCTCTCGGGACGTGCGGGTGCCGGGGCGGCCGTCACAGGGTTGAACGTGTGCAGCGCTTGCGCAACGGCAGGACGGTGTCGCCGGCTCCATTCAAGGGGCTGGAATGGACGCTTGTCAACTAACCAGGACGGAGTTTTCCACAGGGTGTGTGGACAACCGGTGGAAGCCGGTGGACCGGGTGGGGAAAACTTGTGGACAACTGTGGACAACTCATTGTTCCCTGTTGACGACACGCCGATAGAACCGCTCTGACTAGGAGAAACATAAAAACGACCGATATTTTTCGGCAGTGACACACCGGTGAACCCTGTGTATCGAACGTGCTGCACACAGGTGTCGAACACTCCCGAGTGACTTCTTTTTCCTGCTCTGGCAAGGAGTTGTCCACATGATCATGGGGTGTGAGGGGTCGTGATCGCAGCCGGCGTTCGAATGGCTCGAGGTGTCGTTCCCTGTTGGTGGGGACGTGACGGGTGGGGGCGCGGACGACGGGTGTTCGTCGAGGGTGAAGAGCAGCGTCGAGCCATTGTCTCGAATACCCCACTGGGGTATCCTCCGAGTCGGAGGTGACGGATGGCTGAATCGTGCCAGTGCGGTAGTGCGATGGATCTCGCGTTCTCCCAGGACGCGTCGGTCTCGGATGCAATGCCCCGAGAGGACGTCGAGCCCCAGGAAGGTACGGACGTCGGCGTCGCCACGTCGTCGACCACTGCCCCCGGGTCGCCGGGGCACGGATATCTCGGCGAGAAGGACGCCTACCTGCGTCGTCTGCACCGTATCGAAGGTCAGGTGCGCGGGTTGGAGCGGATGGTTGAGGAGGAGAAGTACTGCATTGACATCCTCACCCAGATCGCTGCGGTGAACTCCGCCCTCAAGTCGCTGTCGCTCAAACTGTTGTCCGAACACATGAACCACTGTGTGGCTCGGGCCGCCCAATGCGGTGGTCAGGAGGCGACCGACAAGATCGACGAGGCGAATCGTGCCATTGCCCGGCTCGTCAGGTCCTGAGGCTCGACTCGGTTCCGCACTCTCGCCGTGCACGGCTTCAGGGGTCTTGGACTCCCATTCGGGCCAGACGTCATCTCCGTTCTTCCCACGATCCAACGTTCCCAACGAAAGGTACTGACATGAACACGACATACACGATCACCGGCATGACCTGCGAGCACTGCGTCAAGGCGATCACCGAGGAGGTCTCGGCCATTGACGGCGTCGACAAGGTGTACGTGAGCCTGGAGACCGGCTCCATGACCATCGACTCGGCTGAGGAGATCAGCATGGATGCCATCAACAAGGCCTTGGACGAGGCTGGCGAGTACACCGCGACCAAGGCGGACAGCCTCGACACCGCTGGCCACCCCGAGGGTACGTGTGCCTGTGGCAAGAACTCGGCGGACGCCTGCCAGTGCGGTGACAAGCACGATGACTGCTCGTGCGACGACGAGAAGGATGACTGCTGCGAGCACGCTGGCGAGGCCGGTGCCGACAAGGACTGTGAGTGCGACTGTCACGACGAGAAGGATGGTTGTGACTGCGGCTGTGGCGAGCACAAGCACTCCGCCGATGCTGCTGAGAGGCACGCTGCCCATGGTGAGGGCGAGTGCAAGTGCGGTGGACACCACCATCACGACCATGCTGCCGATGCTGCCGAGAAGCACGCCGCCCACGGTGAGGGCGAGTGCAAGTGCGGCGGCCATCACTGAGGAGTAACCACGTCTCGACACGACCAGAACGAGTCAAGGAACGTCACGGTGGCCGGTGCCTCCGGTGTTGATCCGATCAGCACCGGAGGGTCGGCTGCCGGCTCCCCGCGTACCGGCATGCCTGCCCACAACGTCCACACGGCGACCCGCAACGCCCACACGGCAAATGGTGGCCCGGGCACCAACGTCATGACGGCTGACGACCCTGCCGACAATGGTGGGGCGCACCGAGCCGTCGACCTGGATATCTCCGGTATGAGTTGCGCCTCCTGCGCTGCCCGGATCACCAAGAAGCTCAACAAGGTCGACGGGGTCAAGGCCACCGTCAACTACGCCACGGCCAAGGCACACGTCCTGGCCCCGCCCCAGGTGAGCCAGGACGACCTCATTGACGTCGTCACCCGTACCGGATACCAGGCCCGGCCGTCGTCCACCAGCGAACCGGTCGTCGATCGCCAGACGCAGCTGAGGCATCGCCTCATCGGGGCGATGGTGCTCGGTCTGCCGGTCATCGTGCTGTCCATGACGCCGACACTGCAGTTCCCGGCCTGGCAGTGGGTCTGCCTGGCGCTCACCCTGCCCGTGGTGTTCTGGTGCGGATTCGGCTTCCACCGCGCAGCCTGGGTGAACCTCAAGCATGGCGCGACGACCATGGACACCCTCATCAGCATGGGGTCCCTGGCCTCCCTGGGATGGTCCCTGTGGGCGCTCGTCTGGGGTGATGCGGGCCGTATCGGCATGCGGCACCACATGACCTGGCGACTGTCCAGCTCCCAGACACATGCCGCTGGGTCGCTGTACCTCGAAGCAGCCGTCGGCGTCATCATGTTCATCCTGGCGGGTCGTTACATCGAGCATCGCAGCAGGGCCGAGGCCGGTTCGGCACTGCAGGCTCTGTTCGACATGCGTCCGACCACCGTCCACCTGCTCACCAGTGACGGCACCGAGGTGGAACGCCCCATCGCTGCCCTGGGGGTGGGCGAACGGTTCGTCGTACGCCCCGGGGAACGCGTCAGCGCCGACGGGACCGTTGTCGAGGGACGCTCTGCCGTCGACAACTCGATGCTCACCGGTGAGTCCGTGCCGGTGGAGGTCGGTCCGGGGTACGCCGTCGTCGGTTCGGCGATCAACAGCTCCGGTCGGCTCGTCGTACAGGCGACCGCCGTGGGCGACGACACCCAGCTCGCCCACATCGCCCGTCTCATCGACGAGGCCCAGACCGGACGCTCGGCCAGCCAGGACCTGGCCGACAAGATCTCGGCAGTCTTCGTCCCGGCGGTCATCGGCATCGCCGTGCTCACCTTCGTGGTGTGGATGCTCGCCACCGGACACGTGTCAGCGGCCCTCACCGCGGCCATCTCGGTGCTCATCATCGCCTGCCCGTGTGCGTTGGGACTCGCCACCCCACTGGCGTTGCTCGCCGGGACCGGGCGCGGTGCCCGCATGGGGGTGCTCATCCGTGGGCCCCAGGCACTGGAGCGTGCCCAGGGCATCGACACCGTCGTCATGGACAAGACCGGCACCCTCACCAGTGCCGTCATGGCCGTGGCACAGGTCCTTGGATCTGACGGCGAAGCCCTTGACGGTCGACAGGCCGAGGAACTCCTTCGCCTGACGGCCGGGGTGGAGTCCGGCTCGGAACACCCCATCGCCCATGCGGTGCTGCACCGAGCCGAACAGCTGGGTGTTCGTCCGGCCCAGGTGGACGACGTCGAGGCCCTGCCCGGGCAGGGGGTACGTGGTCGACTGAGCCAGGCGCAGGACCACTCACGCGAGGTGCACACACCGGATCGGCCGGACGCTGACCGGCAACAGGAGGAGGCCTTGCGGGCCGAACCCGTCCAGATCGTGGTGGGGCGCCCCGGTCTGGTTCCCCTGCCCGAAGGCCTGCGTGCCGCCGTCGAACAGGCCGCCGAAAGCGGCCACACCGTACTCGTCGTCAGCATGGCCGATCAGGTGCGCGGGGCGCTCACCGTCTCCGACACCGTGCGTCCCAGCTCCGCCCGATCCGTCGAACGGATGCGCCGTCGTGGGCTGCGGCCCGTGCTGCTCACCGGTGACAATCCCGGTGCTGCCCACGCGATGGCCGAGACCGTCGGCATCGACGAGGTCCATGCCGAGACCACCCCTGGCCAGAAGGTGACGGTTGTCGAGCAGCTGCGGCAGCAGGGGCGTCGAGTGGCCTTCATCGGTGACGGCGTCAACGATGCGGCTGCCCTGGCCACGGCAGACCTGGGCATGGCCATGGGGACCGGTACCGATGTCGCCATCGCTGCAGCGGACGTCACCCTCACCCGTGCCGATCTGGGTGCCGGGGTGGATGCCCTGGAGCTCGCCGATGCCACCCGTGGGATCATCCGGGGCAACCTGTGGTGGGCATTCGGCTACAACGTCCTCGCCATCCCCGTCGCTGCCTTGGGCCTGCTCACCCCGGTCATTGCTGCTGCGGCAATGTCGTTCTCGTCGGTGTTCGTCGTGCTCAACAGTCTGAGGCTCACCGGGTTCCGCCCGCGATCCTGAGAACATGAGAAACCCATTTCAGCCCGTCATGACAGGCTCAGATGGCTCGGCGCCGAACGCCAGGCGCCCTGCTTTCTGAGTTTTTCTCAGGAAATTTTTGGTTTTTGAGGGGAATGCGTCGTATCGTTTACCAAGCGCTGCGTGAGTGGCGTGTGGTTGGGCGTCAACGCCCGGCCGGTACATAGCAACTGACCGTTCTGGGCCCTCGAGAACCACAGAGCACTCGAGCCCCCGACTTCTTGGGAAGCGAATGTCGAAGATCATTGCCTCTGCGATCGCCGGAGCCGTTGCACTGACCACTGCCGGTGGCGTGACGATGGCCAACGTCCTCAACCGTGACGATGTCACCATCTCGGTGGACGGTGTCTCTCGTGAGGCCAAGGTGCACCCCGGAACTGTTCAGGAAGTCCTGGGTTCCCAGGGCATCACGGTGGGTGAGCACGACTCCGTGCAGCCAGCACTGAACAGTGACGTCTCCGATGGATCGGTCATCACCGTCAAGTACGGACGCAAGGTCGTCCTCACGGTGGACGGCAAGAAGGTCACTCGCTGGACCACCGAGACGAACGTCTCGGACTTCCTCGCGAAGGCAGGCCTGGTCGACTCCAACGACAACCTGTCGGTGAGCCGCTCGTCCGGTATCTCGCGTCAGGGGTTGTCGATCAACGTCGACACCGCCCAGGACGTCATCGTCAAGACTGGCTCCAAGAGCCAGCAGGTTTCTGCGCGGGGAACCGTTGCCGACGCCCTCAAGGCTGCTGGCATCAAGGTGGACTCCAACGACATCTCCAAGCCGGGCCTGGGCACTCCGCTCACCTATGGCATGGTCATCGACTTCACCAAGGTCGACACCAAGAAGGAGACCCGCAAGTCCGACGCGAAGTTCAAGACCAAGACGGTCAAGGACTCCTCGATGGACAAGGGCACCACGAAGATCACCACCAAGGGCGTCAACGGCGTCAACGAGGAGACTTGGGAGATCACCTACAAGAACGGCAAGAAGGCTGGTGAGCGCAAGATCTCCAGCAAGGCCGTCAAGCCTGCCACCGACGAGGTGAAGAAGGTCGGGACCAAGTCCACGTCGAAACCCTCACCCGCGAAGAAGAGCGCTGCCAGCAAATCTGCCAGCGCGTCGACCGTCAGCAACGGTGGCGGCTCCAGCTCCAATCCGGTGACCGGCGGGACCACCTGTCAGGCCTCCACCTATGGAGCTGGCGATGGTACCGCGGGTGGTCCGACCGCCTCGGGTGAGACCTTCGACCCCTCCAAGCTCACTGCTGCCAGCCGCACCCTGCCGCTCGGCTCGACCATTCGCGTCACCAACGTCAGCAATGGCAAGACGGTCTCGGTGCGCATCAACGACCGCGGTCCCTACGTCGGGGGACGCTGCCTGGACCTCTCCACCGCAGCGATGAACGCCATTGCTCCCGGTGCCGGTCTGGTGACGGTGCGCTATCAGTGAGCTGGTGACGGCGCACCACCAGTGAGTGGATGGTGATCCGGCCGCACCGGATCATCACGGGCGTTCCGTCTGCCCGTGCCGTTTCCACTGGCCTGTTGGACGGGGCGTCATCTCATTGCTGACTGAGCTCTCTCAACTTTCTTGTTCGGGCCGGCCCATCGGGGTCGGCCCGAACAACATCCACTCAAGGACCGATCGTCGTGCAGATTGAGGCCCCATCAACTTGCACGCGCCCAACTTGCACGCGCTTGGGTCCACCTCCATTCCGGGGTGGTGGTCCGCAGGTCCGGCATCGACTTGCACGTGGTGGGGTCTCCGTCTGTGTGGGCCTACGTCAGCCGTCGCGAGCCCCACGATGTGCGTCAAGCCTGTTGTGCAACGCCCTCACAACGTATTGGGACGCCAACCGCTTCGTTATCTCACCAGGCCATGACGTCTGTGGTCCCACGGCACGTGTCGTGGGACCACAGGGCGTTCGGGTGCTGACGGCCCCTGTTCACGGTACGGGGCTGCGCGGTACTAGCTGTGCAGTAGTACGGGGTCGTGCAGTGCTGTGTAGCAGAGCTGTACGGTACCGGGCCCGTGCGGGTGCTGCGTCGTGCAGTACCGGGTCGTGCGGTACTGAGGTGTGCAGTACTGGCTGTGCAAGTACGGGACCAGCACTGCAGGAATCTCAGCGCAGGCTGCCGTAGGTGGTCTTGGCCTTCTCCAGGGCCGAGACGTAGCCGTTGCGCTCGTACTCGGCTGCCGAGGCGTCGTCGGGCACGGCGAGCAGGCCACGAGCCTGCTCCAGGTCGAGCTGCTTGCGTTCCAGGTAACTGCTCAGCCCGTCGATGATCTCGGTGGCGTAGTCGGCGCCGTTGCGCACCAGGGCCGAGGTGGACATGACGACATCGGCGCCGGCAAGGATGTACTTGATGGCATCCTCGGGGGTGGCCACACCCGAGGACGCGGCGATGGAGGCGTCCACCTGTTTGGAGATGGCGGCGATCCACGTGAGGGCGGTGCGCTGCTCGACCTTGTTGGACAGCCACACCCCGGACTCGACACCGAGGGTCTCGATGTCGATGTCGGGCTGCAGGAACCGGTTGAACATGACGAGCCCGTCGGCTCCGGCGGCAGCCAGTCGCAGCATCATGTTGCCGGGGGCGGAGAAGAACGGGAGCACCTTGACGGCCACCGGGATGTCGATGGCGTCCTTGACGGCCGAGACGATCTCGATGTGGCGATCCTCGATCTCCGGACCGCTCATCCCGATGTCGGGCACGGCGTAGATGTTGCACTCCAGGGCCGAGGCTCCGGCGTCCTGCATACGGTGGGCAGTCTTGACCCAGTTGCCCACCCCGGCAGCGTTGAGGGAGCCGATGACGGGAACGTCGACCGCCTTGACGCTCGCCTCGAGATGCTTGAGGTACTTCTCGGTGATGCCACCAGCGTTGCTGGCGACGGTGGGGAAGAAACTCAGTGACTCGGCGAAGGAGTTCATGTACTCCATCTCGACCTCGGCCATCCGGGCCTCCTCATGCCTCACCTGCTCCTCGAACAGGGAGTACATGACGACGGCACCGACCCCGGCGTCGGCCAGGGCCTTGACGCCGTCAGTGGTCTGCTGGATGGGTCCAGCAGAGGCGACGATGGGGTTGCGCAGTGGCAGACCGAGATAGTTCGTGCTCAGATCGACGCTCATGGGATGCACCTCTCAGACGGGTCCGGGGCAGATTGACTTCTGACCAGGTGGATGTGGATGGCTGACGGATCGGGGCCGATGGGGCCAGGATCCAGTGATGTGGGAGGGACGGGGAAAGGGCCGGCCGTGGCCCCCGCGTACGAGGGTGGGCCCAGGGGTACGCGATGGATACGGAAAGCCACGGCCGGCGTCATTGGTGGGTCTCAGCCCCGGTTGGAGCCGGAGGTGATGTTCTTGAGTCGGGCGTCGATGGCGAAGGACTCCGGGCCCATCGTTGCCATCTGCTCGTACTCCTGCCATTTCTTCTCGACCTGACGCTGACCCAGGTCCAGAAGCCGCTCGGCCTCCTCGGGGTGGGCCTTGGCGAGCATCCGGTAACGCAGCTCCAGCTTGGTGTAGTCGCGCCACGTGGTGTCCGGACGGGGCGAGTCGAGCAGGAACGGGTTCTTGCCATCCTCGGCCAGCACCGGGTTGTAGCGCATGAGCGGCCAGTGCCCCGAATGCACCGCCTTGTACTGCTGGTCCAGGCCGTTCTTGAGGTCGTAGCCGTGGGCGATGCAGTGGCTGTAGGCGATGATGAGCGATGGGCCGGGGTAGGCCTCGGCCTCACGGAAGGCCTGCAGGGCCTGCTGCGGGTCCGAGCCGAAGGCCACCCGGGCAACATAGACCGAGCCGTAGGCGATGGCCTGCATGGCCATGTCCTTCTTGGCGGTCTGCTTGCCGCCGGAGGCGAACTTGGCGACGGCACCCAGCGGTGTCGACTTGGAGGCCTGACCACCAGTGTTGGAGTACACCTCGGTGTCCATCACCAGGACGTTGACGTCACGGCCGGAGGCGAGCACGTGGTCCACGCCGCCCGAACCGATGTCGTAGGCCCAGCCGTCACCGCCGATGATCCACACCGAGCGACGCAGCAGGTGATCGGCGACACTCAGCAGGTTGCGTACCAGCGGGGTCTGCTCCATCGTCTTCAACTGGTCGACGAGCTTGGCGACGCGACGTTCCTGGTCCACCAGGTCGTGCTCGGTGAGCTGCGGGGCGTTGAGCAGGTCGTCGACGAGCTCGGGGTCGAGTTGGTCGGACATGGCCTGCAGGTGACGCTTGGCCAGCCCGGCCTGTACGTCGGAGGCCAGCCGCATGCCCAGACCGAACTCGGCATTGTCCTCGAACAGCGAGTTCGACCAGGCCGGTCCACGTCCGTCGGCGTTCTTGCCCCACGGGGTGGTCGGCAGGTTGCCGCCGTAGATCGACGAACAACCGGTGGCATTGGCCACCTCGGCACGGTCACCGAAGAGCTGGGTGATGAGTTTGACGTAGGGCGTCTCACCGCAGCCGGCACAGGCGCCGGAGAACTCGAACAGCGGCTCGAGGAACTGGGTGCCACGCACGGTGGCGAAGTCCACCCGAGACCGGTCGTTGACCGGCAGGGAGTTGAAGAACTCGACGTTCTCGCGCTGATCGGTCTTGTCCAAGTGCTCGGCCAGGTTGATGGCCTTGCGATCCGGGCGTCCGACCGGATGGGCCGGGCATGCCTCGACGCACAGACCACAGCCGGTGCACTGGTCGGGCACCACCTGCAGGGTGTAGCACGACTCGGGCAGGCCGGCGGCGTTGAGCTGGGCGGACTCGAAGGTCTCCGGGGCGCCCTCCAGGGCCGACTTCTGGTAGTACTTGGCGCGAATGACGCCGTGCGGGCACACGAAGGCACAGTTTCCGCACTGGATGCAGGCCTGCGGGTCCCACTCGGCGATGACGTCGGAGAGGGTGCGGTGCTCGAAACGGGTCGTACCGGCTGGGTAGGTGCCGTCGGCGGGCAGGCTGGAGACCGGTAGCAGGTCTCCCTCGCCGGTGATCATCTTCGCGGTGATCGTCTTGACGAAGTCCGGCGAGTCGTCGCGCACCGGTTCGACGAGGTCGTGGTTGGCGTCGACCGACTCGGGGACCTTCACCTGGAACAGGTGCTCCAGGGAGGCGTCGACGGCCGCGTGGTTCATGTCGACGATCTTCTGGGACTTCTTGCCGTAGGTCTTCTGGATCGAGTCCTTGATCCGCTCGATGGCCTCGTCCTTGGGCAGCACTCCCGAGATCGCGAAGAAACACGTCTGCAGGATGGTGTTCGTGCGGTTGCGCAGGCCCACCTCACGTGCCACCGACAGGGCGTCGATGGTCCACAGGTCGAGCTTCTTGTCGACGACCTGCTGCTGGAAGGTGCGTGGCAGCTTGCCCCACACCTCGTCCGGGCCGTACGGCGAGTTGAGCAGCACGGTGGTGCCCTCGCGTGCCATCGTCAGCACGTCGATGGACTCGAGGATCCCCCAGGCGTGGATGCCGATGAACCCGGCCTTGGTCACCAGGTACGGAGCCTCGATCGGGTTGGGCCCGAAACGTAGGTGCGAGGTCGTGCGCGAGCCCGACTTGCGCGAGTCGTAGACGAAGTAGCCCTGGGCGTAGGTGTCGGCGTCGGAGCCAAGGATCTTGATGGTGTTCTTGTTGGCGCCGACGGTGCCGTCGGAACCCATGCCGAAGAACACTGCACGCAGGGTCTTGGGATCCTCGATGTCCAGATCGGTGTAGGGCAGGGAGAGGTTGGTGACGTCGTCGTTGATGCCGACGGTGAAGCGCGGACGCGGCTCCTCCTTCTCCAGCTCGTCGACGATGCCGGCCACCATGCCCGGGGTGAACTCCTTCGACGAGATGCCATAGCGTCCACCGCAGACCAGTGGCATCGAGGCGCGGTCACCTCGACTCACACCTTCGGAGAGGGCGGCGACGACGTCGAGGAAGAGCGGCTCACCGTTGGAACCGGGCTCCTTGGTGCGGTCCAGCACGGCGACGGCGCGAGCGGTCGACGGGATGGCCTTGACGATCTCGGCGGCTGGGAACGGGCGGAACAGGTGCACCTCGACCAGACCGACCTTGTGGCCGCGGCTGTTGAGGTAGTCGATGGTGTGCTCGATCGTGCGGGCACCAGAGCCCATGCACACCAGGACCTCGGTGGCCTCCGGGTCGCCGTGGTACTCCACCAGGTGGTACTGACGTCCGGTGAGCTCGGCGAACTGGTCCATGATCTCCGAGACGATGCCGGGCACGGCGTTGTAGTACGAGTTGGCCGTCTCACGAGCCTGGAAGTGGGTGTCGGGGTTCTGGGCCGTGCCACGGATGAACGGGTGGGCCGGTGACAGGGCGCGCTCCCGGTGGGCGTGGACCATGTCGTCGGTGATGAACTGACGCAGGTCGTCGTCGGAGAGCGTCTCGAGCACGTTGAGCTCGTGGGAGGTGCGGAACCCCTCGAAGAAGTGCATGAACGGCACGCGCGACTTCATCGTGGCGGTCTGGGCGATGAGTGCCATGTCGTGGCACTCCTGCACCGTCGAGGAGCACAGCATGGCGAAACCGGTCTGCCGGCAGGCCATGACGTCCTGGTGGTCACCGAAGATCGACAGGCCCTGGGCGGCCAGGGAGCGGGCTGCGACGTGGAAGACGGTGCTGGTGAGCTCACCGGCGATCTTGTACATGTTGGGGATCATGAGCAGCAGGCCCTGGGAGGCCGTGAAGGTCGTGCTCAGGGCACCACCCTGCAGGGCGCCGTGGATGGCTCCGGCGGCGCCTCCCTCCGACTGCATCTCGATGACGGTGGGCACCGCTCCCCAGATGTTCTCGCGTCCGGCGGCCGACCACTCGTCGGCGGTCTCGGCCATCGGGGAGGACGGGGTGATGGGGTAGATCGAGCAGAGCTCGTTGACGCGGTAGGCGACGGAAGCAGCGGCGGTGTTTCCGTCTGCGATCATGCGGGTACGTTCCATGATGTCCTCGTCTCTCCGTTTCAGTTCTTCTCGACGAGCTTGAACTTGGCTTGTGCCGAACGCACGGGGTTCGGCGTGGGGCGTACGGCCCATCCGGCCGTGGGGTTGCCGGCTCCCTGGATGGACTCGATGAGGGTGTCCTCCGGGATCATCTGAATGGCGTGGACGGGGCACTGCTCGGCGCAGGCTCCGCAACCGGTGCACTTGTCGTAGTCGAACTGGTAGCGGTGTCCCTCGCCCAGCTTGATGATGGCGTCCTCCGGGCAGGCTCCCAGGCAGCCGTCACACTCGAAGCAGTTGCCGCAGCTCAGGCAGCGTTCGGCCTCGAAGTGGGCCTGCTGGTCGCCCAGACCGCCGATGACCTCGGCGAACCCGATGCGCTGGGTGGGATCGAGCTCGGGCTGGTGACGGCGTCCGTGGTCGCCGAAGTACCACAGGTTGAGGTCGGTGAACCCGACCGTCGTGTTGCGCGGGGAGGGGTAGGCGGTCTCACGGTTGAGCCACAGGTCGATCTGGCGGGCGGCGCGCTTGCCGTGTCCCACGCCGATCGTCACGGTGCGTTCGGAGGGCACGGTGTCACCACCGGCGAAGATGCCGGGGATGTCGGTCATGAGGGTGTGCGGGTTGACGTCGACGACGTCATGGCGGAAGCGCATGCCGGGCATCTTGTGCAGGAAGCTCGTGTCGGCCTCCTGACCCACGGCGAGGATGAGGGTGTCGGCCTCGAGCTTCTCGTAGCGGCCGGTGCCGTGCGGCTTGCCGTTCTCGTCGAGCTCCATGATCTCGACGGTGAGGTCGTCGCCCACCTCGGTGATGGTGCGCAGCCAGTTCATCTGCACCCCCTCACGCTCGGCCTCCTCGCGTTCCTCGGCATTGGCGGGCATCTGGTCGGCGGTGCGACGGTAGACGACGATGGACTCCTCGGCCCCCAGACGCTTGGCGACGCGGGCAGCGTCCATGGCGGTGTTGCCGCCACCGTAGACGGCCACCCTGCGTCCGACGACGGGTTTGCTGCCGGTGGAGACGTCGTGCAGGAAGCTCACGGCATCGACCATGCGTCCGGCGTCGACGGTGGGGATGTCGACGCGCTTGGACAGGTGGGCACCGATGGCCACGAAGACGGCGTCGAAACGGCCCTTGGCGCGCTCCTCGTCGAGGTCCTGGACGGGATGGTTGAGGACGATCTTCACGCCGAGGTCGTTGACGAGACGCTCCACCTCGGCCTCGAGGATGTCGCGCGGCAGCCGGTACTCGGGGATGCCGTAGCGCATCATGCCGCCGTACTTGTCGCCGGCGTCATAGATCTCGACGTCGTGGCCCATCATCGACAGGTGGTAGGCGGCGGACAGTCCGGCTGGGCCGGCTCCGATGATGAGGACGCGGTGTCCGGAACGCTCCACGGGGCGTTCGAAGTGCCATCCCTTCTCGATGGCCATGTCGCCCAGGTAACGCTCGACGGAGTGGATGGAGACGGCACCGTCGAGGTCGGCACGGTTGCACTCGACCTCACAGGGGTGGTAGCAGACACGTCCCTCGATGGCGGGGAAGGGGTTGTCGGTGGTGAGCTGACGCCACGCCTTCTCCTCCTCGTGGGCCTTGATGAGACGCAGCCATTCCTGGATGTTCTCACCAGCGGGGCACCCACCGTTGCACGGTGGCAGCATGTCCAGGTACACGGGACGGCGCGACCGTACCGGCGACACGCGCCCTGTGGTGTTCGACAGGTCTGGGCGCTCGGCAATGTCCTGCCGTTCCTTGACGAAGTAGCCCTCTTCCTCGGGGGCGACCGGGGTGTCCGTGCTCATGCCTGACTTCTCCCTTTTCGATCATCGGGTCAACTACGACCGATGGTAGTACCTTTTGCGGTTCGTTCATCAACTGACGACACTCATGCAATTTTGTTCATTGCGTGGCACGGATGTTCACTCTGGGTGAGCAGCGCTGTGCACCTGAGGAACCACCCGAACCAGCTTCGTCTGGTGCAGGACGGTCATCACATCTCGTCTGTCCGCTGGGGGATCAACCGCTGGTTCGGGTCAGGGCCTTCCCGGTGGTCTCGGGAGCCATGGAGTGCGACATCAGCGCGCCGCCGGCGCACATGGCTGCGCCGATGAGCATGCATGCCCTGATGCCGAGGTGGGCGATTCCCAGTGGCAGCAGCCAGGTGCCGATGGCGGCACCCACCCGGCTGGCAGCGGCGGCGAGGCCGACGCCACTGGTGCGGACATCGGTGGGGAAGATCTCGGCTGGATAGACCGCCGTGAGATTCCCGGACACGGAATTGAAGAAGGCATATGCCGCGAAGCAGACCACCACGATCCACGTCGGGGCCCCGCTCCAGAGTCCGATGACCAGCAGTGCCACGGTCTGGACCCAGAAAGGCGGGATGAGCATGGCACGGCGCCCGATCCTCTCGATCACCACCATGCCGACGGTGACCCCCAGCAGCGCGATGCTGTTGGTGGCAATGGTGGCCGCCTTCGGATCATCGAGATGCAGCGCCCCGAGAACCTGGGGAGCGAACGTGAAGATGGCGAAATAGGGTGCCACCAGACAGGTCCAGAAGGTGCAGACGAAAAGGGTACGGCTTCGCACCCCCGGGGCGAAGAGCCTCCCCATTCCGCCTGACTGGGGCTCCTCGGCATCCATGGCCTCGGCGTCGTAGTAACCGTCTCCGAGGCAACGTTCAACGATCTCTCGAGCCTCGTCGGTGCGTCCCTGACGTGCCAGCCAGCGAGGAGACTCGGGGATGCCAAGACGGGCGACGAGGGTGATGGCGGCCGGCACGGCGCTCGTGGCCAGGGTCCAGCGCCAGTGGATTCCTGCGTCGGCGAATGCGTACCCGACGATCACGGCAAGCAGGAACCCGACGTACCAGAAGACCTCCAGCAGCGAAAGACGTCTGCCCCGGTCATGGGCGGGGATGAACTCGGCAAGCATGGGAGCACCGATCGAGTACTCCGCACCCACGGCAATGCCAAGGACCAAGCGGAGGGAGAACAGGACCCATCCGTCGGAGACCAGGGCCTGGGCCACACCGGCGATGAGGAAGATCACCAGGTCGAGCAGGAACATCTTGTGTCGGCCATAGCGATCGGTGAGGTAGCCGAACAGGGGTGCCCCGATGAAGATGCCGATGAGTGAGGACGCACCGATGAGACCTGTCACGCCAGCCCCCATGTGCAGGTCCTTGGCGATGGAGGCGATGACGACGCTGATGATTCCCAGGTCGTAGCCATCAAGACCCTCTCCCCACGCGGTGGCAAGGGTGACCTTGCGGATGAACCGTCTCTGCTGGGGGATCGTGGCAGGTGTGATGACTCCGCTGGACATGAATCCTTTCCTCGCGGACGTACGACTGTGCTTGAGAGTCACCGCTGTGGTGGCTGATCGTGTGTCGGTGACGAAGCACCTCGTGCGATGTGCCGGGGAACTTTCGTGTGACAAGGTCCGCGTCGAGCAGTCTAGATGATTTCCCGAAGTGGTCCGGTTCCCCTCCTCCTGAGTGGGTACTGGGGACATACTGGACCCATGATCGTTGCATTCAGTCTTGTTCCCAGTGGTGGTCGTGCCTCCCGCGAGGACGGCGGGGTCGCCGACGCCGTGGCGTCCGCCGTGCGCATCGTCCAGGAGTCCGGTCTGCCGCACCACACCAGTTCCATGTTCACCGAGATCGAGGGCTCCTGGGATGAGGTGATGGACGTCGTCAAGCGCGCCACCGAGGCGGTCGGTGAGTACGGCACTCGCGTCTCGCTGGTGCTCAAGGCCGACATCCGCCCCGGTCGCACCGGCGAGATGACGGCCAAGCTCGAGCGTCTGCAGACAGAACTCGACAAGCAGCAGGGCTGAGCGTTTCCACGCAGACGTGACCGCGTGCCCCGACGATGACTGGTCTGGCAGTGGCCCGCCTCGCTGGTTCGGGGGCACCCTGCCCGAGGCGATCTTCCCGGGTGGCTCACTCGTGCAGCAAGGTGGCGTAGGCCGACCGGATGTGCTTCTCGGTGAGGCGCGCGGCCCGTTCCGCGTCCCCGGCCTTGACGGCCTGCAGCATGGCGACGTGGTCGTCGACGAGTTGCCGTCGGGTGCCGGGCCAGTCCGACACCGCCAACTCTGCCGACTTGATGGGGGAGTGCACCGCTTCGCGGATGGCCACCGTGAGGTCACTCATGAGGCCATTGCCCCCCGCCTCGGCCAGGGCGATGTGGAAATCGGTGTCCAGCTCGTTGAAGGTGTCCTGGTCGCTCGCGTCGGACATGCGATCCAGAACCTTCTGCGCCCGGACCAACGGCTCTGGGCGACGCTGACGTGCGGCAGCAGCGCTGGTGGCGCGCTCCAGGGCGACGCGGGTCTCGGTGAGGTCGGAGAACGACACGAGGGAGAGGGCCAGCTGCAGCCGCAGAATTCTCCCGATGGCGTTGGACGGGGACGACTCCACCCGGGTGCCGTTGCCCCGCCCGGTCTCCGAGACGAGGATGCCCAGGGCCTGCAGCATCCGTATCGCCTCACGCACCGCTCCGCGGCTCACACCCAGTTGCGCGGCGAGGTCACGTTCACTGGGAAGCTTGTCACCATTGGTGAGTCGTCCTGAGGAAATCCCTTCCTCGAAGTAGTCCAGGGCGACGTCGAAACCTCCGCCGTGGCTGCGTCTGCCGGGTCTGACAAAACTGTCGGGCATCGTCTCACTCCTGGTTCGGGGCGCTCCGGGCGGAGGGCTCTCGGGGGACACCGGATGGGGCGTGTTCTCTCGGGGTGCGTGAGCATGATCGTCGCAGGCGACGGTTTCCTCCCGGGACTGTCATGGCCCGTGGCACGGTGACGTCGACGTCACCGGTGGGGCCCAGCAGCCTCATTCGTGTGGTTCACCAGTGTGGCACACCCGACGTGCTCGTCACCGCCCGAGGGAGCACGTCGTCGCGTCCGCGTGGTCATGATCGAGCCCCTGCACGAACGTGCAGAAGCATGGTAGAAGTATCCGGCTAGACCGCTTGACGACGCGAAATCTCGCCCCATAGGCTCAATGTTATTGGTCGGACCAATAACGGTCCTGCACGGATGTGCTCGCTGGGACGCGTGGCCATCCCTGCACCTTGCCCTGAAAAACTGTGGAACAACGGAGTCCCGATGGTATTGCTCGAGGCGTTCACGCCTGATCCCAACCCCCTGGGGAAGCAGTGGCTGTCTGCCCTGGTGGCGCTGCTACCCATTCTTTCCATGCTCATCACCCTGGGCGCTCTGCGATGGAAAGCCCACTGGGCCGGCCTCTTCTCGTGGCTCGTCGCCCTCGTCGTGGCGATCACCGCCTTCAGGATGCCGTTCGGTACGGCATTCTCCAGCAGTGTGGAGGGTTTCCTCTACGGTCTGTTCCCCATCGTGTGGATCCTGCTGAGTGCCATCTGGATGTACCAGGTGACGGTGATCTCGGGTCGTTTCGACGACCTGCGCCGCACCTTCTTCCTCATCAGTGACGACCCGCGTGTGCTCGGCATCCTCATCGCCTTCTGCTTCGGCGGTCTGCTGGAAGCCCTGGCCGGCTTCGGTGCCCCGGTGGCCATCGCCGCCGCCATGCTCGTTGCCATCGGCTTCGGCAAGCTGCGTGCCGCAGTGACGGCCCTGGTCGCCAACACCGTTCCGGTGGCCTTCGGCGCCGTCGGTCTGCCGGTGCTCATGGCCGCCAAGACCGGTGGGCTCAACGTCACCGACGTCGCCCCGATCACCGCCCGGGTGTGTGCCGTGCTCTGCCTGGTGGTGCCCTTCCTCATGTTGGCCATCATGGACGGCCGCAAGGGCGTCAGGGAGGTGTGGCCGTTCGGCCTGTTCGTCGGCATCGTCTTCGGAGCCACCAAGATCATCGTCGGCAGCACAGCCGTGTACAACCTCACCGAGATCTTCGCCGCCGTCGTCACCGTCGCCCTGGCCATGATCTTCCTCAAGGTGTGGAAGCCCAAGGGCGGCCGCGAAGCCGCCGAGCGTATCGGCATCCCCATGGACGAGGCACTGGAGACCGAACCCGTCTCGGCCGAGGCCCCATCCACCGAAGGTCTCACCGGCCACCGCATCGTCATGGCCCTGGTGCCCTACATCCTCGTCATCGCCGTCTTCTCCGTGGCAGCCATCCCCAGCATCAAACAGGGCCTGGCCAAGGCGGACACCCCGATGACCTGGCCCGGGCTCTCGGGACTCATGTCCGCCTCCGGCGCACCATCGGCCCACCAGAGCTTCACCTGGCCCTGGCTGTCGCAGCCCGGATTCCTGCTGGCCATCGTCGCCATCCTCGTCGGGCTCATCTACCGGGTGTCGATCAAGGACATCTTCACCGAACTGTGGACCAACGCCAAGAAGATGAAGTTCTCCGCCCTGACGATCGGCGCGGTCGTCGCCCTGGCCTACGTCATGGGCGACTCGGGCCAGACCCTCGCCCTGGGGCTGTTCATCGCCGGTGCCGGTGCCGTCTACCCGTTCCTCGCCCCGATCCTCGGCTGGATCGGTACCTATGTCACCGGTTCGGACACCTCGGCCAACATCCTGTTCTCCCAGCTGCAGGCCAGCGTGGGTGACCAGATCGGCGCCGGATCCCACCTGGGCGTGGCGGGCACCAAGCACCTGCTCGTCGGTGCCGGTGCCTCCGGTGGTGTCGTCGGCAAGATGATCTCCCCGCAGTCGCTCACCGTGGCCGCCACTGCCATCGGCTTGGCTGGCGGCGAGTCGGTCATCCTGAGAAAGGTGTTCAAGTACTCCCTCATCCTGCTGGTACTCATGTGTATCCTCGTTGGACTCATGTCCACCCCGGTCCTGGGCTGGATGGTGCCATGATTACTACTGTCACGTCGTCAACCCCTTCCATGCACCATCAGGAGGTGCTCCAATGACCACCATCACCCCGCAGAACGCCACCGAGAAGGTTGGGCGTCCCGGTCAGGGGATGACCGTCGCACTGTTCATCACGTGCATCAACGACGTCATGTTCCCTCGCACCGGGCAGGCCGTCACCAGCCTGCTCGAGCGACTCGGCTGCACCGTCGAGTTCCCCTACGAACAGACCTGCTGCGGCCAGATCACCACCAACACCGGATACTTCGACGAGACGGTTCCGATGATCCGTTCCTACGTCGACGCGTTCAGCGACTACGACTACGTCGTCGCCCCGTCGGGCTCGTGTGTCGCAGCCGTGCGTGACCAGCACACCATGATCGCCGAGCACATCGGCGACAAGGGGCTCGAACGAGCAGCGGCCCAGACCAGCAAGCGCACCTACGATCTGCCGGAGTTCCTCGTCGACGTGCTGGGTGTCACCGACGTCGGTGCGTACTTCCCGCACTCGGTCACCTACCACCCGTCATGTCACGGACGCCGTCTCATCCACCTGGGCGACCGCCCCTACCAGCTGCTCAGGAACGTGCGCGGCATGACCCTGGTGGACCTGCCCGCCGAGGAACAGTGCTGCGGTTTCGGCGGTACGTTCAGCATCAAGAACCCCGACGTCAGCGCCGCCATGGCGGCCGACAAGGCCCGTCACGTGCGCGAGACCGGTGCCGAGTACGTCGTCGCAGGTGACAACTCCTGCCTGCTCAACATCGGCGGAGTGCTGTCGCGGCAGAACTCTGGCGTCAAGCCCATTCACCTCGCCGAGATCCTGGCGAACACGGAGGAGGACTGACCATGACCACCGAACTGCGTCGGATCACCGAAGGCAACAACGGGGTCGCCCGTCTCACCCCGGCCCCGGACAACCCCGGAACGTTCCTGGGGATGCCGAAGTTCTCCGAAGCCGCCAAGCGTGAGCTGAGCATTGGTGTGCAGCGCAAGAACATGCGCAATGCCACCACGACGATCCGCAACAAGCGTGCCATGCGCGTCTCCGAGTCCCCGGACTGGGAGGATCTGCGTGGTGCCGCCAAGGAGATCAAGGACCGGGTGGGGCGTCACCTCGACACCTACCTGCTGCAGGCCGAGGAATCCCTCAAGGCCAACGGGGTGCACGTGCACTGGGCCCGCAACGCCCAAGAGGCCAACGAGATCGTCGCCCAGGTCGCGAAGTCCAAGGGGGTGGACGAGGTCGTCAAGATCAAGTCCATCACCACCCAGGAGACCGACCTCAACGAGTATCTGGAGGAACAGGGCATCGCCGCCTGGGAGACCGACCTGGCCGAGCTCATCGTGCAGTTGGGCCACGACCGCCCCTCCCACATCGTCGTGCCGGCCATCCACCGCAACCGTTCCGAGGTGCGGGAGATCTTCCTGCAGGAGATGAAGAACTACGGCCGCCCGGCCCCCGAGGACATCTCGGAGAACCCTCCGGAGCTCACCAACGCGGCCCGCCTGCACCTGCGTGAGAAGTTCCTGCGCGCCAAGGTGGCCGTCTCGGGTGGCAACTTCGTGCTCGCCGACACCGGATCACTGGTCATCGTGGAGTCCGAGGGCAATGGCCGCATGTGCCTCACCCTGCCCGAGACCCTCGTGTCGGTCGTCGGTATCGAGAAGGTGCTGCCCAGCTACGACGACCTCGAGGTGTTCCTCAAGCTGCTGCCCCGTTCGGGCACCGGCGAGCGGATGAACCCCTACAACTCGATGTGGAGCGGTGTCACCGAGGGTGACGGCCCCCAGGAGCAGCACGTCATCTTCATGGACAACGGTCGTACCGACGCCCTGGCCGACGAGCTGGGACGCGAGGTGCTGCGCTGCATCCGCTGCGCATCCTGCCTCAACATCTGCCCGGTCTACGAGCGCACCGGCGGCCACGCCTACGGTTCGGTGTACCCCGGACCGATCGGTGCCGCCCTCAACCCGCAGCTGCGTGGTGTGGAGGATCCCGTCGACCGGGGCCTGCCCTACGCCTGCTCGTTGTGTGGTGCGTGCAACGAGGTGTGCCCGGTGAAGATCCCCTTCACCGACATCCTCGTGCACCTGCGTCAGCGTGTTGTGCAGTCCGAGAAGGCCGACAAGATCCCCGCCGACTACGAGGTGGCCGGTGAGATGGGGCTCATGAAGACCTCACAGTGGGCCCTGGGTGACGCCAAGCACTTCGAGATGGTCCAGAAGGGCTCGCAGCTGGCCGGCAAGGTGATGCGCGGCAAGAAGCTGGGGCCGATCCCGGTTCCCGTGGCCGAACGATGGCTCAAGTACCGCGACGTCGACGAGATCCCGTCGCAGAGTTTCCGCAACTGGTGGAAGAAGAATCGGGAGGAGCACTGATGATCGACGAAGTTCAGGCCCGTGAGGACATCCTGGCCCGAATCCGCCAGGCCACCGCAGACGTCACGCAGTCCGATCCGCAGAAGGATGCGCCGATCACCTGGCAGTACGGTCGGGGTATCGACATGGACGACGTCGTGGGCACCTTCGTGCAGCGGGTGCGCGACTACAACTGTTCCGTCGTGGAGGTTCCCGCCGTCGACGTGCCCCAGGCCGTCGTCGACGCCCTCAAGGAGACCGGTGCCGACGAGTCCGTCGTCGTCCCCCCCGGACTCGACGAGTCCTGGCGCACGGCCATCGCCGAGGCTGGCATCGAGGTTCGTGTCGACGATCCGGAACTGAGCAAGACCGAGCTGGACGACACCCAGGCCGTCGTCACGGCAGCTGCCTCCGGTGTGGCCGACACCGGCACCATCGTGCTCACCCATCTGGCCGACCAGGGACGACGTGCCCTCACCCTGGTTCCCGACCGTCACGTCTGCGTGATCAAGGCAAGCCAGGTCGTCTCCGATGTGCCGGAGGCCGTGCAGGCCGTCAAGCCGGCCGTGCTCGACCATCACCCGTTGACGTGGATCTCGGGTGGTTCGGCGACCAGCGACATCGAGCTGTCCCGAGTCAATGGGGTGCACGGTCCCCGTCAGCTTCACGTCATCGTCGTGACGGATCAGTGAGCTGATCGACTGACGCAATCCCTTGAGGAACGCCTCCGCTCGAGCAATCGGGTGGAGGCGTTCCCCATGCCCGCAGATTCGCCTGCACCGAACACGCCCCAGGGTGTGCCTGCCGGAAGGTCCCACATGGTGTATAACTAGATGTCGTACTGGTCTTTCAGTCCAAACACAAGATGTTGGGATATGAGAGCCAAGAGGGAACCCGGTGGGAATCCGGGACTGTCCCGCAGCGGTATGGGGAAACGACCGGCGACACACGCACTGGCCACTGGCTGGGAAGCGTCGCCCAGTAGGAGATCGAACGATCGCGTCCCCGAGTCCGAAGACCTGCCAGTACCCGGGCTGTGACCCGGCTGCACGAGCCCTGTGACAGGGGCGGCGAACTCCGAGGAGAGACATGACCGTACACCACCCCCAGACGTCCTCGACCACACCCGTGAGGCACACCACCACGTCCCAGCTCACGTCGCATGGACCGGGGCAGACGTCCTCCACCGTGCTACGTCAGGTGCGCAAGCGCGACGGGCGCATCGTCGCCTTCGACCCAGCCCGCATCGCCCATGCCGCTCGCAAGGCCCTGGAGGCCACCGGCGTCGCCGAGGCCGAGGCCATCTCGCTGGGCGTCGCACTGGCCGTCGTCGACGAACTACGCAGCGAGCAGCGCCCCGGTGCCGGTACGGTGGCTGCCACCGCGACCGGCCCCGTGATCCCCGACGTCGAGCACATCCAGGACGTCGTGGAGAAGGTCCTCATGGAGCGCGGCCAGGCCGAGACGGCCAAGGCGTACATCCTCTACCGGCAGCGCCGCTCCACGGCTCGCGAACAGCAGTCGGCCCTCATGACCTCGCTGCGCGAGATCACCTTCTCCGACGCCAGGGACAGCGACGTCAAGCGTGAGAACGCCAACGTCGACGGCAACACCGCGATGGGCTCGATGCTGCGCTTCGGCACCGAGTCGGCCAAGCAGTTCAACCTGCTCTCGGTGCTCGACCCGGCCCATGCCGCCGCCCACCGGGACGGTGACATCCACATCCACGACCTCGACTTCCTCACCCTGACGACCACCTGCTGCCAGATCAACCTCAGCGAGCTGTTCCGCACCGGTTTCTCCACCGGACACGGACACCTGCGCTCCCCGCGTTCGATCAACTCCTACGCAGCCCTGGCGTGCATCGCGATCCAGTCCAACCAGAACGACCAGCATGGTGGTCAGGCCGTCCCCAACTTCGACCGGGACATGGCCCCCGGCGTCGCCCTCACCTGCGCCGATCGGATGCGAGCCAACATGGCCCAGTCCGCTGGCGTCCTCGGTGCTGACCAGGAACGTCAGGACGAGGTGACGCGGCTTGCCGCCACCTGGCCCCTGGAGGCCGACGACGCCACCCAGCACGCCGAGCGGGAAAAACTCGCCGAGGCCTGGCCCGAACTCTCCGCCGAGCAGGTGGTCCGGGTCCACCACGAGGTGCGCACCCGCTCGGTGGCCGAGACCGAACGGGCCACCTACCAGGCGATGGAGGCCTTCATCGCCAACCTCAACACGATGAACTCGCGCGCTGGTGCCCAGACGCCGTTCTCCTCGATCAACTACGGCACCGACACCAGCCCGGAGGCCCGGCTGGTGATGCGCTGCCTGCTGGAGGCCACCCGCGCCGGGCTGGGCAATGGCGAGACGGCGATCTTCCCGATCCAGATCTTCCGCGTCATGGAAGGGGTCAACTACCATCCCGGCGACCCCAACCACGACCTCTTCCAGCTGGCCTGCCGCACCAGCGCCGAGCGTCTCTTCCCGAACTTCTCCTTCCAGGACGCCCCCTTCAACGCCGCGTACCACCGCCCCGGCCACCCCGAGACCGAGATCGCCTACATGGGCTGCCGCACCCGCGTCATGTCCAACGTCCACGACACCAGCAGGGCGCAGACCTGGGGGCGTGGCAACCTCTCGTTCACCAGCATCAACCTGCCGCGTCTGGGCATCCAGGCAGACCATGACGTCGATCGGTTCATGTCGGACTTCGACGCATCCATCGATCTGGTCATCGATCAGCTGCTGGAGCGATTCAAGATCCAGGCTCGCAAGAAGGTGCGCAACTTCCCGTTCCTCATGGGGCAGGGGGTCTGGATCGACTCTGCGGGGCTCGGTCCCGACGACAGCGTCGAGGAGGTGCTGCGGCACGGAACCCTCTCGATCGGGTTCATCGGCCTGGCCGAGACCCTCACCGCCCTCGTGGGGGCCCATCACGGGCAGTCCCAGGAGGCCTGGGACCTCGGGTACCGGTTCATCAGCCATCTGCGGGAACGTACCGACCGCGCCGCCGAGGAGACCGGGCTCAACTTCTCCACCCTGGCCACCCCGGCCGAGGGGCTGTCGGGCAGGTTCGTGCGGATGGACCGGGAACGGTTCGGCGCGTTGCCGGGAATCACCGACCGTGACTACTACACCAACTCGTTCCACATCCCGGTCTGGCACCACATCGGTGCAGCCGAGAAGATCCGCCTGGAGGCGCCGTTCCATGCGCTGACCAATGGCGGGCACATCTCCTACGTCGAGCTCGACGGCGATCCCAGCCGCAATGTCGAGGCATTCGAGACGATCGTGCGGGCCATGCACGACGCCGGTGTGGGGTACGGGTCGATCAACCACCCGGTCGATCGTGACCCGGAGTGCGGCTACACCGGCATCATCGACGACGAGTGCCCCCGGTGCGGGCGTGGTGAGGAGTCCGGGCCGTTCGAGCGGATTCGTCGCATCACCGGCTACCTCGTCGGTGGGCTGGACCGGTTCAACGACGCCAAGCGCGCCGAGGTCAACGACCGCGTCCGGCACGGCTGACGCAGATGAGGATCGCGGGGATCGAGCCCGAGTCCATCGTCGACGGACCCGGGGTGCGATACGCCGTCTTCGCCCAGGGCTGCTCCCTGCACTGTCGAGGGTGCCAGAATCCTGCCAGCTGGGACCCGTGCGGCGGTGCAGTGATGCCGGTGGAGGAGATCATGGCTGACATGCGCGGCGCGACTCTGGCGCAGGGGCTCACGCTCACCGGCGGTGAGGCCAGCGAGCAGGCCGCCGATGCTGCCGTGCTCGCGCGTCACGCCCACGAGATCGGGTGGGACGTGTGGTGCTGGTCGGGTCACCGGTTCGAAGTGCTGCTGCGCCGTGCCCAGACCGAGCCCGACCTCGCCCAGCTGTTCGGCGAGGTCGACGTGCTGGTGGACGGCCCGTTCCTGCTGGCCCGTCGTACCCTCGCCCTGGCGTGGCGGGGCAGTGACAACCAGCGCCTCATCGACGTGCCCGCCTCCTTGGCGGCGGGCACCGCGGTGGAATGGGAGGAGAACTCGACGGTCGAGTCCATGCAACGCCAGCGATGATCCACCAGTGTCCCCAGGACCAGGCGTCTTTCCGCCGAGATGAGTCGCTGTGTCGAGCGTGGGACTGTTGTGCTCCGGTGGTTTGTCAGGGATGAGCACGTCATCTCGACGTGACCCTCTTTATGGACGCCAAGGAAATTCGGCTCATCCGAATCCAGGGTGTAGTCGGGGTCTGAACCCGCCGGTCTCGAGCAGGGATCTGGCGATGTAGTTGGTCAGGTTGCGGAACCCCAGTGCCGAGCCGCGCAGGTGCTCGAGCCTGCCGTTGATCGCCTCGGTGGGCCCGTTGGAGGTGCTGGGCCGGTCGAAGTAGGCCAGCACGTCGGCGGCGCGCTTCTTCAGCGTCCTGCCGAGCTTGGTGATCTCGACCAGGGCCTTGGGGACGCCGGTGCTGATCGAGTCGATGAGCCGGGCCATCAGCTCGCGGCCGTGGCGCCGGTTCTCGTGGCGGTAGGCGGCGATCATGCGCTGGTAGACGCTCCGTGACCTCGACCTCGACGTGGGCGTCGTCGGCGAACAGGGTGTCCAGTCGGTCCTTCTGCTTGTCGTTGAGCAGGTCGGCGCCGTTACCGCTGCCGCACCGACCAGACGCATGTCTACAGGGAATCCGCGCCCATCGACGACCTGGTCGAAGACCTCATGGTCAAGGCCCTGCGCAAGGTCGAGATGAGGGCCCTGTTGGCACCCGCCGCGCCCGACGTCGATGCGGCCGCCATCCAGCGGGAGTTGGCCGACATCGACGCCAAGAGGATCCACTACGCCACAATGCTGGCCGACGACGAGATGGACGACGCTCAGTTCAAGGCCGCCAACAAGCGGCTCGCCGCGCGTCGCGCGGCGTTGGAGGAGCAACTGCCAGCCCCGGTCTCCCCGGTGGCCCAGCGCATTCTCGATGTGCCCTCGGAGACCGTGGCCAACGAGTGGGCCCTGCTCGACCAGGACGAGAAGCGGGCCCTGATCGACGCACTGTTCACTATCGAGCTGGCGGCCCCCGGCACCAAGGAGAACGCCTACAAGGACTGGCGGAAGAGGATCGTGAACCCCGAGACGGTCATCGTGACGCCGAAGCAGCAGGGCAAGGTTGCTTAGGTGTTTCGCATCGACGGTCGAACAGCGACCAACCCTGCTTGGTGAGGCGATAGCACTTGCCAAAGACGTCGGCCAGCTCGACCAGGTCGCCACCCGCCGCGAACTCGGCCATGCCCCCGCCGACATGCTGGGTGAGGGTGCTGCGGCCCACCAGCTGCCACGTCAGGGCGTGGGCGTCGCCGCTCATCAGCCGCCACAGCAGGCGCACGTCCAGAGCAGCGCTGGGGCTGAAGACCACTTCGGCGGCTGCCCCCACAACAGTGGTCACGTTCAGTGCCTGCTTCTTGGTCAGGCCCGCAGCATCGGCCCACCTCGACCTGGCCTCTGTCCGACGGTGTCGCATGTGCTCGCGGGAATCCAGCCAAGAGCCGGCCTCCGGGTGGGTGCGATCCACGTATGGCTCGAGATCATCGCCGTACTGCAGCGCCCGCTTGTAGAACTCGTCAACCACCCGCAAAGCCCGCTGCTGGCGATCCACTGGGACATCGGGCGCCAGCACCCAGACCGCCATGGCTGTGTCAAGCTAATCCGGCCCCGGAATGACGGCCTCAATTGGCTCCACCCCGTTACGTGTGGACAGGATCCGTTCGGGATCGGATAGCGGACACCTACCCGCCCGGTTTCGAAGCGAGCCAGCAGGCCCATGGCACGCGCGTGGGGTTGCGTGCCATGGGGTTGGTGTCAGTGCTGGGGCGGAAAGCGCCTCTTGACGACCCCGCGGGTGACGCCCTTCCAGTCGGTGTTGTCGGTGGCGATGGTGCCCCGTGTGGTGTCCCTGTAGCCGGCCTCGTCGATGTGGGTGGCCTGTCGCGTGGTGTAGTTCCACGGCGCGCTGCTGGCTTCGGAGGTTCGCGGGGCAGCCGCTTCGGGGGCGGGCTCTTGGCGCTCGGGCTGGACGGCCGACGCTTCGGCCTTGGGCTGGACGGCGGGCGCGGGGGTCTGCGGGGTGAACGGGCTGCTTCCTGTGTCGATGGTGTAGCCGTCGACGGAGGTGTAGTAGCGCATGGTTCCTTCTTGGGTTGATCGTTCTAGCGAATGGGTTGGGGTTGGACGTTCGCGGGGGCGGTCGCCCGGGGTCGTGTGGTTGGCCGGGTCACTGGGTGGGTGGTGTGGTGATGGGCGCTCCTGTGGGGGTGAGAAGGCTGGTCAGTGCTGGCTGTCGACGGGGTAGCGTTTGCGCAGCCAGAGGCTGATGTAGACGAGTCCGATGAGGGCCGGGACCTCGATCAGGGGGCCGACGACGCCGGCGAGGGCTTGGCCGGAGGTGACACCGAAGGTGGAGATGGCGACGGCGATGGCGAGTTCGAAGTTGTTGCCGGCGGCGGTGAAGGCGAGGGTGGTGGTGCGTTCGTAGCCCAGGTGCAGACTCCGTCCGAGCAGGTGGCCGATGCCCCACATGACCGCGAAGTAGGCCAGGAGCGGCAGGGCGATGCGGACGACGTCGAGGGGGCGGCTGGTGATCTGTTCGCCCTGCAGGGCGAACAGCACGACGACGGTGAACAGAAGCCCGTACAGCGCCCAGGGGCCGATCTTCGGCAGGAAGCTGTGCTCGTAGGTTTCGCGGCCCCAGGCGTTCTCGCCCAGGGTGCGGGTCAGGTATCCGGCGACCAGCGGGATGCCGAGGAAGATCAGGACGCTCTTGGCGATCTGCCAGGCGGAGACGTTCAGGCTGGTCTGCTCGAGGCCGAGCCAGGAGGGCAGGGCGGACAGGTAGAACCAGCCGAGCGCGGCGAAGGCGACGACTTGGAAGATCGAGTTGATCGCGACGAGCACGGCGGCCGCTTCGCGGTCACCGCAGGCCAGGTCGTTCCAGATGATGACCATGGCGATGCAGCGCGCGAGCCCGACGATGATCAGGCCGGTGCGGTAGGTGGGCAGGTCGGCGAGGAAGGTCCATGCCAGCGTGAACATCACCAAGGGACCGACGACCCAGTTCAGCAGCAGGCTGGAGACCAGCATGCGCCGGTCGTGGGTGACGGTCCCGAGCCGGTCGTATCGGACCTTGGCGAGCACCGGGTACATCATCACGAGCAGCCCGATGCTGATGGGCAGCGAGACGCCGTCCACCTCGACGGCGGCCAGCGCCGTGCCGATGCCGGGGACGACACGGCCCAGCAGGAGCCCGACGACCATGGCCGCGAGGATCCACACGGGCAGGTAGCGATCGAGCGTGGACAGCTGCTGCGCCACGGGCGTCCGGGTCGGTGTGGACGGTGGTTCGGTGTTGGTTACGGCCATGACTACCTCACATTGACGATCATCGATATGAACGTCCTCATCATATAGAAAACCGTCAATATGACAAGTCACGGGGTGTTCGTCGTCGAGATTCAACCCTTTCGGGTGCGTCGGGGTGCGGCCGTGGAGCTAGGCCGGGTGGAGGTCACCTGTCATGGCGGGGGTGGGGATGGCTTGGCGGCGGCGTGCTGACGATTGGCCCGTCGGGGGTGTGGGCGGGTGGTGAGCGCGCGCTGAGGAGCGCCCCCGGGGTTCACGCTCGGCGGGGGCGCTCATTACTGCAAGGGGTCAGGGTTGGGTGCGAGTGCTCGCTGGCTGGTGCTGGGTCACCCATGCCTGCGCGGCGATCTGGATGGCGTCCCAAGGCGAGCCCAGCGGCGGTGTGTAGGCGAGGTCGAGGTCATTGATGTCGGCCACGTCCATGCCGTGGAAGAGCGCGGTGGCGTAGGTGTCGACCCGCTTGGCGGTCTCGGTGGTCAGGTGCCCGACGAGCTGGGCACCTAGCAGCCTGCCGGTGGCGCGGTCGCCGGTGATGCGGATGGTGATGGGGTGGGATCCCGGGTAGTAGGCCTTGTGGTCGTCGGGCGCCGAGGTGGTGCTGGCGGGGTCGAACCCGGCGGCGATGGCTTCGTGCTCCCGCAGCCCGGTGCGGGCTGCGACCAGGTCGAACACCTTGAGCACCTGGGTGCCGATGCTGCCCGCGAATCGGGCGTTGCCGCCCAGCGCGTTCTCGCCGGCGACCCGTCCCTGTTTGTGGGAGGTGGTGCCCAGTGGGAGGTAGGTGGTGCCGAGCAGGCGATGGTGGGTGGCCACGCAGTCGCCGGCGGCCCACACGTGTGGCAGGCCGGTGGCCATCGTCTCGTCGACGAGCACCGCACCGCGGGGCCCTGTCTGGGCTCCAGATCGGACGAGCAGGTCGGTCTCGGGGGTGACACCGACCACGACCAGAACGAGGTCCACATCCCACGACAGGGCTTCGCCGTCTCTGGCCTGACCGGTCACGTGCAGGCCGTCAGCACCCTTGGCTATGCCGGTGACGCTCGTACCGGTGTGGATATCGACCCCGTGCCGCACGAGTTCGGCATGGACGAGGGTACCGAGTTCGGGGTCGAGGGTGGACAGTACCTCGGGGGCGGCCTCGACCTGGGTGACGTGGATGCCGCGGGTGGTGAGGCCTTCGGCCATCTCCAGGCCGATGTAGCCGGCGCCGACAACCAAGGCGGTGCGCGGCTGCAGCTTCTCGAGGGAGTCGCCCAGGGCGAAGGTGTCGCCCATGGAGTGCAACAGGTGGACGCCGTCGGCGGCGCCGAGGGTGTCGAGTCCGGTGATCGGGGGACGCACGGGCCGGGCGCCGGTGCCGACCACCAGCGCGTCGTAGTCGACCAGGGCGGGGGTGTCGTCGGGTCCGATGGCCTCGAGCTGACGGGCGTCGACGTCGATGCGGGTGGCGCGCGTGTCGAGCAGCAGGTGCAGGCCCGCGGCCTCCAGGTCGGCGCGGGTGCGGTGTGCCAGGTGGTGCCAGTCTCCGACCTCGCCGGAGATGTAGTAGGGGATCCCACAGATGGAGAAGTTCGGGTAGGCGTCGGCCACCACGACGGTGACCTCGGTCGACGGGTCGAGTTCGCGGGCACGCAGCCCCGCGGAGATGCCGGCATCGCTGCCGCCGACGCACACAACGTGCATGGGGATGTCCTTTCGGGTCGCCGGGCCTCAGCCCAGCATGGCGAGGTACTCGTGCAACGCGGCCAGCCCTTCGGGTCGCGGGGTGAAGTGCGCCCACTTGCCGCGCATTTCCTTGTCCACCAGCCCGGCCTCGACCAGCTTCTTCAGGTGGTGTGACAGCGTCGGCTGGGTCACGCCGAACACCTCGGGCATGTGGCACGCGCACACGCTGGAGCACCGGCTGGCCGCGATGTGGTGCAGGATCCGCAGCCGCACCGGGTCAGCGAGCGCCTTCACGACGAGCGCAACCCGTTCCGCCTGCTCCATCGAGATCGTGCCACCACCCGGCGCGCAGGCCTCGGCGGCGGCCATCGGGGCTTCCAGCAGTTCGGTCATGCAGACATGCTACCCGATCATATTGACACCTGTCGATATGTGTGCCACGCTCACTCATATCGACGGTCATCAATGCGTGATGGTCGTCCTCCACCCGAGCCGGAGGTTTCCCATGCCCGTCATCCGTGTCTTCGAACCTGCACTGTGTTGCAACACCGGGGTCTGCGGCCCCGACCTCGACCAGGAGCTGGTCGACTTCACCGCCGCGGTCAACGCCCTCAAGGCGCAGGGGGTGGACGTCCACCGCGCCAATCTGGCCAGCGAGCCGGCGCAGTTCGCGGAGCACCCCGTGGTCGTCAAGTTCCTGCAGGCCGCCGGCTCCGAGGGGCTACCCCTGACGCTGGTCGACGACGTCACCGTGCTGGCCGGCCGCCACCCGCGCCGCGACGAGCTGGAGCGCTACGCCGGCCTGAACCCGACGAAGGACGCCCAGCCCCAGGGCGGATGCTGCGGCCCGCAGCAGGAAGCCCCCGCCGCGTCCACTGGCTGCTGTGGGCAGCCCGCCACTACCAGCACCGTGTCCGGCTGCTGCTGACCCCGACTCGAACTTTCAGGAGATGGTGATGACCCAGTTTCTCGACAACCCGCCCCGGCACTTTTTCTTCACTGGCAAGGGCGGTGTTGGCAAGACCAGCATCGCGTGCGCCACGGCCGTGCACCTCGCCCACCAGGGCAAGCGGGTGCTGCTGGTCAGCACCGACCCGGCGAGCAACATCGCCCAGGTGTTCGGTGCCACCATCGGCAACAAGATCACCCCAATTCCGCAGGTGCCCGGCCTCGACGCGCTGGAGATTGACCCCGACGAGGCCGCTGAGGCCTACCGCAACAAGATCCTGGAACCGGTGCGCGCGGTCCTGCCCATCAAGGAGATCGAGGCCATCACCGAGCAGCTGTCGGGCTCCTGCACCACCGAGATCGCCTCGTTCAACGAGTTCACCGACCTGCTCGCCGACACCCAGGCCACCGCCGGCTACGACCACGTCATCTTCGACACCGCCCCCACCGGCCACACCATCCGCCTGCTGCAGCTGCCCGGCAGCTGGACCAGCTACCTTGACAACGGCAAGGGCGACGCGTCCTGTCTGGGGCCCATGAGCGGGCTCGAGAAGAACCGCGCCACCTACCGCGCCGCCGTCGAGGCCCTCACCGACCCCACCAGCACCCGCCTGGTGCTCGTCGCCCGGGCCCAGCAGTCCACGCTGCGCGAGGTCGCCCGCACCCTGGACGAGCTCGCCGAGCTCGACATCCACGCCACCAACCTGGTCGTCAACGGCGTCTTGCCCGCCGTGGCCGCCACCGACGACCTGTCCCGCGCCATCCACGACCGCGAACAGGCCGCGCTCGCTGCCATGCCTGCCGCCCTGGCAGCCCTGCCCCGCGACACGGTGAGCCTCAAGAGCGTCAACATGGTCGGCCTGGAGGCACTCGCCACCCTGTTCCACGACGAGGACGCCCCGCAGGCCGACGCGCAGGACACCGGCGGGCAGGGCATCGGCCAGCAGCCGCACCTCGCCGGCCTGGTCGACCAGCTCGCCGAGGCCGACCATGGGCTCGTGATGACGATGGGCAAGGGCGGTGTCGGCAAGACCACCGTCGCAGCCGCCATCGCCATCGCCCTGGTCCAGCGCGGCAAGAAGGTCCTGCTCACCACCACCGATCCCGCCGCGCACCTGTCGACCACCCTCGGCAACGACGTCGACGGGCTCGAGGTCAGCGCCATCGACCCTGAGAAGGCCATCCAGGAGTACCGCGACCACGTCATGGCCTCCAAGGGCGCCAAGCTCGACGACGCCGGCCGCGCCGCCCTCGCCGAGGACCTCATGAGCCCCTGCACCGAGGAGATCGCCGTCTTCCAGCAGTTCAGCCGCGCCGTGAACAAGGCCCGCGACCAGTTCGTCATCATGGACACCGCCCCCACCGGCCACGCCCTGCTCCTGATGGACGCCACCGGTTCCTACCACCGCGACATCACCCGCCACCTCGACGACGACCAGCGCGGCCACGTCACCACCCCGCTGATGCGGCTCCAAGACCCCGACCACACCAAGATCATCGTGGTCACCCTGCCCGAGACCACCCCCGTCACCGAGGCGCAGGCCCTGGCCAGCGACCTGGAACGCGCCAACATCCACCCGTGGGCGTGGGTCGTGAACAACTCCCTCGCGGCAGCCCACCCCACCAGCCCACTGCTCGCCACCCGCGCACGCTCCGAGCAACAGCAGCTGGACGCGGTGGCCGCCACCACCAACCGCATGGCCGTCATCCCCACCCAGACCCGCGAACCCGTCGGCACGCAACAGCTCACCGCTCTCAGCAACTGACTCAGGGAGTGACGCCTACCCGCCGGACCCAACTGGTGGATCCGGCGGGTAGGCGACTGCCTATTTGCAGTGTGTCACCCGGCCTGTCGGGCTCGGGTGTGGGCGAGGCGGTAGGAGTTGGTGCCGGTTTCGATGATGGTGGCGTTGTAGGTGAGGCGGTCGACGATCGCGGCGCACAGGCGGGGGTCGGTGAAGGTGTCGGTCCAGGCGGAGAAGGACTGGTTGGAGGCGATCGCGATGGCGTTCTTCTCCTCGCGTTCGGTGAGGACTTGGAACAGCAGTTCGGCGCCGCGCCGGTCGAGTTCCATGTAGCCGAGCTCGTCAATGACGAGGAGGTCGACGCGGCCGTAGCGGTTGATGGTTTTGGTGAGTTGTTTCTCGTCGGCGGCTTCGACGAGCTCGTTCACGAGCCGGGTTGCGAGGGTGTAGCGGACGCGGTAGCCCTGTTCTGCGGCGGCGGTGCCGAGTGCGATGAGCAGGTGGGATTTGCCGGTGCCGGAGTCCCCGATCAGGCACAGGGGGTCGCCGCGGCGGATCCAGTCGCCGGTGGCGAGCTCGTTGATGGTGGCGGGGTTGATGTTCGGGTTCGCGGTGAAGTCGAAGTCGGCCAGCCACTTCTCGCGCGGGAATCCGGCGCTCTTGATACGGCGCAGGGTAGAGCGCCGGTCACGGTCGTCGACCTCGGCCAGGAGCAGCTCGGCGAGGAAGCCCTGGTAGGTGAGTTGTTCCTTGGTGGCGGTGGTGATCGCCTCATCGACGACGGACCGGATGGTGGGCAGTCGTAGGCGGCGGCAGGCCTGGTCGATCGCGGCCTGGGCGGCTTGTTCGGTGAGGCCGTGACGACGACGAAGACCGCCCGGACGGGAGCTGCTGGTGCTCGTGGTCATGGGGTTCCTGTCTGGGTGTGGTGGTGGACCTCGGCGGAGGCCGGGGCGGGGTCGGGTTGGCGGCGGCGCAGGAGTTCGTCGTAGGCAGTGACAGTGGGCAGGGGGCGGGTGTCCTCGGGCAGGTGCGCGATGACCTGGTGCGGGTCGGTGGGGCGTCGTGGTGGCAGGTTCACGACCGTCCCCCGCCTGGTCGGGCTGACTGGGGCGGGTGTGTGGGTGATGGCGTGGCGGCGGGCTTCGACGGCGATGACGTCGGGGCTGATCGCACCAACGGACAGGGCTGAGGTGATGCCGGCGATCACCGCCTCGGCCGGAAGGGATCGGTGGAGCAGGAGCACGTCGATCAACTCCTGGGTGCCCGCGACGTCGCCGCTGGTCTTGCGGGCGGCAGCCCAGAACGCGTCGTGGGCGGCGGTGAACGCCCCCGCGGCTCTGGCTTGGGCCAGGGCGGTCGAGCCGGGGAACGCGCCGGGCTTGTGGCGCAGAACCTCGAGGTAGTGGTCCAGCTCGACCCGGGTCACCCCACGCGTGCCGAGGCGGGGATGGGTGGCGACCACGGTGCGGCCCTCGAACACGACCACGCACGAGGCCCGCAGACTGACCCGGACGCGCTGCCCGATCAGGTGCGCCGGAACGGAGTACTTGACCATGCGCACGGTGATCAGGGCGGAGCGGTCGACGCGCGGGTGGAGGATCAGGCCGGGGTCGAAGTCATCGGCCGGCAGCGGCGCCAGGTGGTCGAGTTCGGCGCGGTAGTCCTGCCCGATCGTGTTCGCATGGCCGGCGATCCGGCGGGTGTTGTCGTCGACTTCCCAGACACGGATCTGGTCGTTGAGTTCGTCCAGGCTAGGTGTAACCACCACACAGGTTAGGTACATCGGGCTGGTCAGAGACAGCTGTGGCTGGACACGGGCGAGGGCCTCTGGGTGGAGTGTGTTGCTACCACACAAAGCATGACTCCCAAGAGGCCCTCATGACCCACCGTAATGCCCCGTTGTCCGAAACCGGACGTTTGCGCCTGGCCTGCTGCATCGTCGAGGATGGCTGGCCCCTGCGTCGGGCCGCCGAACGCTTCAACGTCAGCGTCACCACGGCCCAACGCTGGGCACAGCGCTACCGCGCCCACGGGCCGGCCGGAATGCGTGATCACTCCAGCCGATCCCACCACCAGCCCCGACGGGTCTGCCGTCGCACGCAACGACGGGTGGTGGGATTGCGCATCACCCACCAGTGGGGCCCAGCACGCATCGCCTACCACCTACGCCACCAGCACCTCAGCGTCTCGACCGTCGGCAAGATCCTGCAACGCTACGGATGCCCACCCCTGACCTGGATCGACAAGGCCACCGGCGCCCGGCTACGCGCCCAGCCCACACCCGTCCGCTACGAACACGACACCCCCGGTTCGCTGGTCCACGTCGACATCAAGAAGCTGGGCCGGATCCCCGACGGCGGCGGCCACCGCATGGTCGGACGCGCCCAAGGAGTACGCAACCGTGGCCGATCCGGCAGCGGGGGTGGGTATCACTACATCCACAACGCCGTCGACGACCACTCCCGCCTGGCCTACGTCGAGGTCCTCAGCGATGAGCGCAAGGACACCGCCGCCGGGTTCTGGACCAGGGCCCAGGCCTGGTTCGCCAGCCAGGGCATCACCGTCAAGCGGGTCCTGACCGACAACGGCTCCTGCTACCGGTCCAAAGCCTTCAACAAGGCACTCAAAGACACCCACATCACGCACAAGTACACCCGGCCCTACACGCCCAAGACCAACGGCAAGGTCGAGCGGTTCAACAGGACCTTGGTCGCCGAGTGGGCCTACGCACGGCCCTACGCCAGCGAGACCGACCGCCTGGCCGAACTCCCCGGCTGGCTGCACCACTACAATCACCACCGCGGACACACCGCGCTCAAAGGCAAATCACCCGCCGACCGCGTACCTAACCTGTCCGGCGATTACAACTAGACGCCGGGACGCGCCACCTCTTCCAGGTGGCGCGTCCCGAACTGTCAGGCCTGTGCTGGTCGTTCCGGTCCAGCAGCTCGACGCGGCGGAGCTCCTTCAACCTTCACGGCATCTGCGGTATGCCGTGGCGTACCGGAGGGCTCGTCCCTCTCCGAGCCGTCCGGAGCCTCAGCGCGGGCGTCCAGGGAAGGAATCTCCACGGCGTCACCGGAGGCTGCCAAAGTCTCCTGAGAAGTTCTCTCCCTAGACTCAGACGCGGCGCGCATCTGGATACCAGTGTGGTGGGACAGCGGCACGTCCTTGAGGAGGAAGGCCAGCAGACCTGCTACAGCAACCATCGGGGCCATCCACAGGAACAGCGGGGTCAGGGAGTTGACGTAGGCCTGGACGATACCGTCCCGAATGGCGTCAGGCATCTGATTGACGGCACCCGGGGTCAGCGAGGCTGCGGCGTGGCTGTGCGAGCTCATCGAGCCCAGCGCCTTGAGAACGGTCGGATCCTTGCTGGTGGCCAGGGAGGTGAACAGGTCCGTGACACGATTGGTCAGGCGGGTGGTGAAGGCCACGCCGATAAGAGAAGAGCCCAGGCACACACCGATCTGACGGAAGAAGTTGTTGTGGCTGGTGGCCGTTCCCAGCAGGGTTGGGCGGACGTCGTTCTGGACCGCCATGACGAGCAGCTGGAAGAACATACCCATGCCCAGACCGAGGACGAAGGTGTCGCCCATGATCCGCCAGACCGGGGAGTCCTGGTTCAGGGTCGACATCAGCGTCATGCCACCGGCAGCGACGATCGGGCCGATGATGATGAAGATGCGGTAACGACCTATCCGGGAGGTCAACAGGCCAGTCACCGTCGAGGCCAACAGAATACCGATCGTCATGGGGATGAGCAGTAGACCAGACACCGTGGCCGAGTAGCCGTAGGTCATCTGCATGTAGGTCGGCAGATAGGCCAGCACACCGAACATGGCGCCCATGGCGAGCATTCCGATGATCGTCGAGACGACGAAGGTGCGGTTGTGGAACAGCTCCAGCGGCAGCACCGGATCCTCGACCCGACACTCGACGACGGGCAGCACAGCCCACGCCACGACCGCGACGACGCTCAGGCCGATGATCTGCCAGGACAGCCAGTGGTACTGGGAACCGCCCCAGGTGGCCACCAGCACGATGGCCACGGCGCCGACGTCCATGAGGGTTAGACCTAGCCAGTCAATCTTCGTCGTCAGCTCATGCTTGGGTAGCTTGAGGGCGAAGAGGCAGGCCACCCAGGCCACGACACCCAGCGGCAAGTTGATCCAGAACACCCAGCGCCAGGAGATCGAGTCGGTGAGCCAGCCGCCCAGCAGCGGGCCGAGCACCGAGGACACACCGAACATCGCGCCCATCGGCGCCATGTAGGCGGCACGAACGCGCGGTGGGATGAGGTCGCCGGTGATGGCCTGGGACAAGATCATGAGGCCACCGCCACCCAGGCCCTGGATGAAGCGGAAGAAAATGAAGGTGATCATGGTGTTAGCGGTGCCGCACAGGGCAGACCCCAGCAGGAACAGGCCAATGGCGATGAGGTAAAGGGTCTTACGACCGATGAGGTCGGAGAGACGGCCATACAGCGGCATACCGACGGTGATGGCCAGGGTGTACGCGGTGATGACCCACGCCATGTGCTCGACGCCGGACAGGTCACCGACAATGGTCGGCAGAGCGGTGGCGACGATCGTCTGGTCCAAGGAGGACAGGAACATCACCATCATGAGGCAGAGATAGACAACCCAGAATCGACGATCTGGTTTGAACTTGGCAGCCTCAGGAGCGGCAGCAGTTGCAGACATGTCACAGCTTTCTGATGTTGGATGGGAAATGCGGGGCGCGTTGTCGCGCAGGTTGTGACGAGTCAGCTCGCTGCTCACGGCGTCAAAACCGACACCTGATCGCCGGCCAATTCCGCGGACAGCCTGACCCAGACATCGACGACCCGGTCAAAGGTGCCGACCACCTCGGCAGAACTGGCCCCAGGACGGACCATGGCCGCTTGGAAGACTGAGCGCTCCATCGCCTGGATGGTGCCCACGAGGGCAAGGACTTCCAGAGAGTCCTCGGAGCGGCCGATCCGGCGAGCAGCTGCCGCCATGAGGGCAGCGCGTTGACAGTCAACGGACTCCTTGAGGGCCATCCGAAGCTCGGTGCTCTCCCCGCTGATTCTCATGAGCTCTCGCAGATCGTCGAGGTCGACGTCGAAGCTTCGCCACCTGGCATCGAGCAGGGTGCGAATGGCATCGGCCAGTGACGTCGAGGTGTCCGTCGCGAAGGTCTCGAGGGCCTCCTCCGAGTGGGCGACCACCGGAGGCAGATAGACGTCATACTTGGACGGGAAGTGGTTGAACACGGTTCGTCGCGACACCCCAGCACGCTCGGCGATGTCGTCGACTGTGACCTCGTCCACCGGCTTCTCGACCGCCAATTCCATTGCAGCACGGCGAATGACGCCCTGAGTGCGGATTGCTGTTGGTGAAGTCACACTCACAATTTTGTACTGAGTGCAGTGTCTGCATCAAGTGCAGAATCTGCACCCAGTACACAAAGTGTCACGCCCTCGGTGAACGATGGCGTGAGAAGGTTCACCGGAAGGCGTGCCAGGCAGCTTTTGAGATAGGGCCAGGCACGTTGGGCTGACTCCCGCCACTGCTCGAGCGAGCCGGTGGCCCGATGCACCCAGGATCCGGCTTCCTGACCGACCGATGGCGCCAACCACAGCACCCCGACGACAACCGTGAACACACTCACGACGAGGGCCACTGTGACCATGCGGGTCCACATCCCTCGACGTTGACGAGCTCCCGAGACATTGTCGTGGGTCCGGGAGAACCATCTGGTGAAGAAGGCACCGCCCAGAGCGATGACGAGGCTGGTGACGGCAGCGCCGATCATCGTCCCGCCGATTCCCAGGCCTCCCACGGCTCCGGTCGCAACGGCCGAGGCGCAGGCACCAGCCGCCACCTCATAGGGTCGAGGCCACCGGTGACCAATGAAGTCCTTAATTTTTCAATTAATAACGCTCCAATAACAGCAAAAAGAATACCAAACCACATAGGGTTTATTACTGAGAAAACGGGAATAATGGTAAGCAAAAACATACCAAAGGAAATACCACCTAATGTCACGTGGCTTAAAGCGTCAGCAATTAAAGATAGTCTCCGAACTACAATAAATGCACCTATTAATGGTGCGATAAAGCCAATAAGCAGACCGCTAATCAAAGAATATCTAATAAAATCAAAATTTAATAACGCATCTATCAAAAGTTACACTTCCTCTTTGTTTCTAATATAAATTTATTCATTTCCCTCATTACAACATGTTCGGTTGTGTTGATGATCAACAAATTGAATAGGATGACCATAAATTTTTGAAATTTCAACTTCATCTAAAGACTTAAATGCTTCTGTGGAACCGTGGAAATGAAGATGTTTATTTAAACATGCTACTTCAGTAGCGGTATCTGCTACAACGCCAATATCGTGAGTGACTAAAATTATTGTAATCCCCTGTTTTTTTAATTTATCAAGTGTATCGTAAAATTTGCTTACATGTTTTGCATCAATTCCGTTTGTAGGTTCATCTAACACTAGCACACTTGGGTCAGAAATAAGTGCTCTAGCAATAAGTACACGTTGTTGTTGACCACCAGATAGTTCAGCTATATTTTTATTTATTAAATGAGATATATTTAATCTCTCTAATACCTTTGTGACTTTTTGATAGTCATTTTTATTAAATC
>OKOG01000064.1_pt1 | contig 51242 bp, 47 predicted proteins | sample 1610191 | NCBI WGS metagenome assembly OKOG01 (sample SAMN04436628, study PRJEB24849) | human gut metagenome | biome: human gut; feature: NICU; material: stool | host: Homo sapiens | place: USA: Saint Louis, MO | collected 2012-04-22
GAAAACCGAAAAAAATTAGTGACGAAACACGAAACACCGACTTGACTAAAAACACTCGGAACGTCCTGTGGCAGTCCTTGCACATCCACCGTTGGATGCCGTCGCGGTCGTGTCCTTTGCGGACGACCGCGAGGCTCCCGCATCTGCGACAAGCCACGTTGTCCCCGTCGTCGGTGGGGCATGTGCGTTCGTAGGCGTCCTCGTAGATGAGTTCCCGTAGCGCCTCCACCGCCCGCCGTCGTTCCTCCGCGCCCATCCGGCCGAGCATCCGGCGAATCTCCGTGATGAAGTTCATGCCGGCCACCTCCTCGTGAATATAACTACAGTGTAGCTACACTAGAGGACGTATATGCCAAAACTGGTTTAACAGAGCCTAATTATATCCTGCGTAATCGGTATACCTACATCCGTCAGCGGCAATGAGGCACCTATGATAAAAAACTGTATCCTCACCAATTGTCAGATCCGTCTCAAATCGGATTTTTTTTCATCTTGGAAGTCCGGTACAAACACGCCCAAACAACCTCATGAGAATATTGAGAGAAAAAACCGTAAGTATTGTTGACGGCCACGTCTTGAACAATTCCCTTTGAGGGAAAGGGACCACGCTACCATCAGTACTGACTCTATTAGCCTCAGCGTTAACTATTGCAACGGTTTCATCTGCATAAGAAAGCATTTTTTCGAAATAATCTATATCGACGTAATCGTCTGAGTCCACGAAAGAAAAGAATTCGCCGCGAGCCCGATCAAGCCCCCTGTTTCGAGCAGCTGCTGGGCCACTATTTGTTTGTTTTACAAGATGTATTTCAGTATTTTGGATAGCAAACGATTCGACGATTTCACATGTTCCGTCTGTTGGCCCATCATCAATTACAAGTATCTCCAGATTCTTGAAAAGAGTTTGGTCAATCAGACTCTGAAGACAACGCCCTATCGTCGCTTCGCAGTTGAAAGCCGGAATGATGACGGAGATGAGAATGGTCTGTGTGGTTGGTTTCATTGTTTTCCTTGCGACGGAATAATTCCAAGATGTTGGGCACGGTGCACAGCTATAACAGTCTTGCTGCAGCGGCCTTGTAGAGTCCGTAATTCCTTGTACGCAAGGCTCATTCCAGATCGGGCCATGCGTCCCGCCTGGAAGTGCGCATGGCCTCGAACTCCGCTATCGATGCGAGCCGGTCGCACATGACCGTGAACAACGCCTCGTGCTTGTCGCGGGTCAGAGCCATGCATCTTTTCCAGGTGAGCGGACCGAGCTGCTCGATCGTGGATTCATAGAGCTTCCGATCGAAAGAGACTCCTAGTTTCCGGCACCAGTCGAGCATCTCCTCGCATATCCAATAGGAATCCAATCCCTTTTTGCTGGAGGACGCGTTCGCGGTGATCCCGCCGTGATTCACGCAGTAGCGATAGAGATGCTTGTCGATATATCGCTCTGTGTACTGCGTGTCGATACAGAACATCTGGACGGTGTCCTCGAACCAGTAGTCTTCCGGGAACCTCAGATTCCGCCACACTCTCTTCGAATACAGTCTCGACCAGGGGGCGCCGCGCGTTCTCCTGCCTTGAATGGGATGCACTTTGATTCCGTCCTGATTCATCATGCTGTATGAGGCTGTAACGAAATCGCAATTCGCCTCTCGGAACGCGGAATACAGTTCCTCTATAGCATCGGGGCCCGAATGTCATCCGAGTCGACGAACATGAGAGTTTCGCCTCGCGCGAGGCCGATGCCAGTGTTCCGGGCGCCAGAAAGTCCACGATTGTCTTGATGGATGACCCTGATGCGAGAATCAGTCTTTGCGAGCTCGTCCAAGATTATGCCGGTCTTATCCGGAGAGCCGTCATCAATCGCCAGAATCTCGAAGTTTGCCGAAGTCCGTTGTTCAGTTATGGACTTGATGCAATCACGTACGAACTGTTCGACTTTATAGCAAGGAACAATCACGGAAACGTCTATAGTCGAGTTGTTGGAGATCGATTCCGAAATAGAGGTATCCCAATCTTGACGCTGCGTGACATTCATCTGGCTTTCAGGCTTGGGCGACGCCTAAGAAAGGGTGCTTCTGGCGTTGTCGACGTGCACAGTCTTGCCGTGTCGGCATGCCAACGAGTACAGGAGATCGTTTTTGAGCAGGATGCTCTTGATTTTCGAGAAAATCTTTCGTTCGATCATGCTAATCCTCGCGTTCTGTTGTCGGTTGCGGTCTGGGACGGAACGGAGCCGTGTGAGGAATAGAAATCGCAAAGCTCCATGGCGGCCTGCTTGATGTCGAAGCCTCTTTGGCGGACCGGCTCGACTCGGTCTGCCCTGCGACCCCGGTTCGCCTCGTAGGATTCCAGCGCGGTCTTGAACCTCCAGATATGTGGCAGGTACTTCGGCCCGCCGCGTCTGGCGTAGAAATCTGGACTCACACGCATGGCGACCAGCGGCTCGTTTATGTTGCGCGCCCTGCATCCATCCGCGAGCATGCGGTTGAACAGGTCTCAGTCCTCGAAATACAGGTACTCGCCGCTGTAGTTGCCAGCCTGCAGGACCCTGCTTTTACGAAACACCATGGTCGGATGCCTGAACGGGTTGCGTTTCTTCGAATAAGCTTCGATATCTTTGCTATCGCAAGGCAAAGAAGATTCGGCGATTGGCTCATCCGGGGCCGTGACGAACTCCGCGACTTGGGAGCCGACCATGTCAAGATGCCCACCCAAAAGCACGCCGAGTTGTTCCTCCATGCGCGTCGGGAACGCGTAGTCATCGGAGTCCATGCGTGCGACAATCTCATTGCGGCATTCGGGCGGCCAGACGCGAGGGCGTGACTGAGCCCGCAGTTCTCCTCGTACGAGACCACCGTCAGCAGTCAGGGATGGCCACTCCGGAACGTGTCGACTGCGACGTACAGGGGACCAGTCATGCCGTCCTCTACCAAGACAATCTCCTCCGGCGGGACGGTCTAGCTGACCATGCTGTCAAGGGCTTCCAAGAGGTGGGACGGATCCTCCTTCCGATAGACGCTCATCAGCACGCTGTACGGGGCATGCGAATCGAAGGCCTCTGGATTATGGGAATCCAAACTCTTATCCAGACGCATTCACTCGCCCCGTCCGGACGGGGCAGCAAAACCGACATAACGGTCGTTATCGGCTCTTTTTGCAATCGATCGACCTGTGGTCGGCATGCGAGTCCCGTCCTTTTCCCCCCTAAACGAACCCCGAATTGGCATTTTCAATGCATAGCGCTAACCACACAGGAGCTGCCCAATCCTGTTCATTATCTGATAACGCTGATTCTTGCATCCCCCTTAGACACGCCCAGTCCCGTCACGTACCTCAGGGGTACTCTTCACAGGTTTCCCACCTGTTCGTGACTTGAAAGCCTTGCTCAAAACCTGATTTTGACGCCTTTCTTATGGTTTCGAAATAGAAGAAGAGCCGATAACGACCGTTATGCAGGTTTGGCGTCCTTGCGGAAGATGCCGTCCGTATCGAAGGCATCAGGTTCTGATATAAAGGGATTATGAGGAATTTCGCTTCGTTGAAGATCGCGGCATGTCCTGCTACATGTTGATGTTTCTGATATGCACTTTAGGTGTCGCATTGGTCATATTACCGATACTGCCATTATTCAAATCAGACTTTATCTGTAACCCCACCTTATATCTGGGCTTGTCGGTTTACTGTTTTCTTTTGAACCAGCATTCGTTGTACTGTCAATTCATTGTCAGCATGAATGAGATTCCCTATTCCAGGGGCATATCTGGCATCAACTGTTGCCGGAGTGATGTTGACTTATTTGCTGTGCGGATGGATGCATTGGGGAGCTTGGGGCCTGATACTCGGGCAAGCGATTCCTCAATTGTGTTACAACAATTGGCATTGGCCCCAATATGTGTATAAAAAAATCGGCGGCACATACATACAGAGCATAAGCACGGGAACACGTTGGTTCGTGAAGAATATCACTGAAATCTGCAAACGTCGACATTAATCCTTAGCTGCCTGTCATTGACGCAATGCTGACATGCAGCACTTGAATTTCCATATGTTTCAATATCCCAACCAACAAGACAAAGGAGAAGCACGATGAGTGGTTCCAAACGAGTCGAGTGGATCGACGTGGCCAAGGGTGTCGGCATCGCACTGGTCAGTTTCGGCCACCTCAGGAACGGTGACGGCGAAAGCGTGTGGCTGCCCGCATTGGATGCGCCCATCGACGCGATATACCTGTTCCATATGCCCCTGTTCTTCCTGCTGGGGGGGCTCACGTTCAGTAGGAGGGGCGGGTTCAAGGCGTTCTTGGTGCGCAAGGCCAAGACGTTGCTGGTGCCGTATTACGTGTTCTCCCTGTACTTCCTCGCGAAACCGTTCGCGATACTGCTCATACCATCCATGCGCGCGGCCTTCCAGACGAGCCACGACTACGGTATTGCGCACCAGTTCCTCGACGTGCTCGTCATGGGCAACGGACTGTGGTTCCTCATGGCGTTCTTCGTGGGCGAATGCCTGATGTACGGGCTGACCAGCCTGACTGATAACGGGCGCGTGCTTGCCGCTATTGGAATGGCGTCCGTCATCCTGTCGACATTCGTCTCGTCCCAGACCGGATGGCCTACACTACCCTTTCAGATTGTGGCCGGAGTCAAGGCGGCTGGCTACATGTGCGTCGGATACGTGCTGAAGGAATGGCTCAAAGCCATTCCGCGCGGAAGGGCGGGCGTATCGTCAGCTTGCGCGGCCATAGTGTTCCTGACGTTGGCGGTACCGGCCGTGGCCGGAATCGTACCGGATGGTCCGGCGCTGCTGACCGCATCGGTCGCGGCGGCATTCCTTGGCACGTTCGCCGTCATCTGGCTGTGCATCGCGGTGGGATCATGCCGGATGCTGGCCTATATCGGGCGCTACAGCCTCGTCTATTACGCGCTGAACGCATTGACACTCAACATCATGAAAATCGGGCTTTTCCGCGTCATCGGCATTGACGTGGCGTCCGCACCGTGGTTTTCACAGCTTCTCGCGGGCCTCGCAGCCACCGCCCTCGCGCTCGTGATACTTACCATCGCGAACCTTTTCGTACAACGCTGGATGTGGTGGGCGATAGGCAAAAACGCCCATAACCCGGTAATGTCCGAAAGGTTGCGCACTTTTGGTCATGTCCGTCCATAGCATGATGACCAGTTCGCTTCCCCCAGCGTGCCGCCAAACCGGAGCATGTCGAGGTTCCGGCGCGCGGTACGCCTTCCGTCCGCCGGAACGCTCGTATCTGGACGCCCGACGATCTCGTCGGCCTGAAGCGTCGGGGCATCGCATTGAGCGCCTCGGACGCCTTCTGTGTGACGAGCCGGTCGAGCCTGGTCCCGGGCGTGTGCCGATCAATCCGCATGGTATTCTCGGGCATGGTTCTATCTTCTGGTTTTCAACCGCAGTTCTTTCGTTTTGACGAATGAAGAAATCGTGCACAGGACGCGGGCCATGCCTTTCACATCAAAGGCGGAAACCCAAAGCGCGCAAGAATTCGGACGTTAGGGGCTGTGGACGTTTTCTTGGAGGCCGAACGAAAGGATTTGGTTGTGTTCAGTCCCGAGGAACGCAAGCGGGCGGTGGAACTCTATCTCACGACATCAATGACGACCGCCGAAGTGGTCGAACATCTCGGTTATCCGACCAGGCAGTGCCTGGAACACCGGCTGGCGAAGGATTCCCGTTATGCCGGGCGTATGAGGATCCCCATCGTCCCCCCTGGAAACCAAGCAGAAGGCGATCGAACCGGTATCGGGCGGCATACGGCAGAAGCAAGCCGCCCGGCAGCCCGGCGCGGGCGCCGTGCCCCATTGGGTCAAGGCGCGTCTTTCGTCAAATAAATCTGCGTGTCGTCACCGGTTAATCTGAACACCGTCGGCGTTCAAAATAGACACCGTCACCGGCGGTCCGGCTGGTTCCCCTCTTTTCGTTTATCTCATCAGGGAGTGGCTGTTTCGGTACGACTCGCCACGGAACCTGACGATTCTGCCGTGGTGCACGATGCGGTCGATGACCGCGGCGGCCATGTCGCCGTCTCCGAACACCTCTCCCCACCGTCCGAACTCCAGGTTCGTGGCGGACACCACGCTCCGTTTCTCGTAGGAATCCGCGATGACCTGGAACAGGAGTCTGGCCCCGTCGATGTCGATGGGCAGGTAGCCCAGCTCGTCGATGACCAGCAGCCTGGCGCGGCCTATCGCGCGCAGTTCCGCGTCGAGCCGGTTCTCGTCCCTCGCGCGCCGCAGCCGCATCACCAGCGACGACGCGGTGAAGAACCTCACCGGCATGCCCCTCTCGCACGCCAGCATGCCCGTGGCGATCGCCATGTGCGTCTTGCCGCATCCAACGTCGCCGTAGAGCACGAGGTCCTCGGCCCGGTCCACGAAACCGAGGTCCATGAGCTGCTCGCGCCCCCCAGTCGGCGGGGGAACGACGCCATGCCCCAGTCGTATCCGTCGAAGCCCTTGACGCACGGGAATCCCGCGTTCCTGATCAGCTTGGCGCGCCTGGATTCCGTTCGGCTGGCGTTCTGGATTGGCTACAATGTATTAGACAGTCCGATGAGGGACGAATGACATGGGATTGGAGGCCGACGATGACCGACCCGAAACATCTCCGCCACTACGACGAGGCGTTCAAATGGCAGATCGTGCAGTCGTAACGGGAGCGGCAAGCCATCCCGGGAGATCGGGGCCGGGCACGACATCGCGCGATCGACCCTGCAGCGCTGGGTCCAAGGCATCCGCGACAGCGGCTCCACCCGGGCCATGGACAACCGCGCACCCGGGTGGAACGAGCCGGTCGAGCTGAGGAGTCGCGACCGGCAGTTGGAGATGGAGGTGGACGTTTCAGAACAAGCGGCGCCGGTATTCGCGCGAAGGCAGGCGTGATACGGGCCAACGCCGCCCGCTGCCCGATATCGGCGCAGTGCGGGATACCGGGCGTTCCCCGCTCCACCTACTACTGGATGATCGAGCATCCCGAGACGGAGCGTGCGGATCCAATCGCCGGCGACGTGCGCGCGGCCTGGCGCGACGGCCGCGAACGCCACGGCGCCAGGAAGATCAAGGCCGCCCCGGAAAGGAAGGGCGTCACCGCGTCCAGCAGACGCATCGGCAACATCATGCGCGAACGGGGCATGCGGGCGCGTACGCGCGCGGACGGTCCGAACCGCACGGGACGCGGGGCAACGAGGCCAGGCTCGCGAACCTGCTGGACCGCGAGTTCGACGGTTACGCCCCGCGCACGCGTCTGGCGGGCGATCTTGCCTATGTCCGCGTCGGCGGAGGCTGGGCGTACGTGTGCCTGCTGGTCGGCCTGGCGGACAGGGGCATCGCCGGCCATTCGCCGAGCGGGCCCGGGACGCGGGCCTGGTGCCGGGCCCGCTCGCCACGCTCGACTTCCCGCCGGCGGACGTCCGCGTGTCCCATACAGACCGTGGAAGCGAGTTCGACGACACGAGGATCGACGAGCTGCTCGACGTGTTCGACATCAAAGGATCGCTGCCGCGCAAGGGTAACCCCTACGACAACGCCGTGGTCGAGTCGACGAACAGGCCGCTGAGGAAGGAGCTCGTGTACCGGAACCGCTACGCCACGATCGGGCAGCCGAGGCGCGGCCCCGGCGACTACGTGTGGTGGTCCGACAGCCAGAGGTTCCACTCCACCCTCGGATACCGGAGTCCGAAGGAATTCACCGAACAGGGACTCGTCCTCTAAGAAACCGTCCAACACACTGTTGCCAATCCATACATAATCTGGTACCAGGACAAGAGGATCAAGACCGAATACGGCACGAGCATCATGGACCTGTGATGCGGGCTCGGCCTTGTGGCATAATCAGAAAAACGGGAACAAGGAAGTCCAACAAAACGGCGCGATTCGCTCTTGGTTGAAAATGGACCTACAGGAAACGCCTCCTCACTGTTTGAATTTCAACGATTCACGACGGACCGGCACTCACGAGAACAACACAAGAGACAGAAACTGTGCGTTCTCCACCCTCTATAGTGAGTCTGCAACCTCTGCTATCGTAGTCACAGTTGTCGGTCGATAACGACGTATTCATTGTCTGTATGAATCGATGATGGCGTGTGTAGAGTAACGAAAATGAGTGTAGTGATGACGTGTGGTATCACCGTGGCTGTGGCTACACGCGAAGTATGTCGAATGTCGGCGGACCGTGTATATATGCCCTTTCAAGTGGGGAAGGCATTGCATCCCCCACTTGAATTTGGTGTGGCGTGTGACAATTCCAGAGATAATATCTCGTCGCTGAATGGTCGGTATTCCGAATTGACCGGTTCGTGTTGGTTGCAGGAGAGTCGTCCATCCCTATATCAGAGTTTGGTGTACTATCGCCGTCATTTCGTCAAGCCCGACAATTCAGAATTGTATGGAGGTGACGACGAGCTTTTTGCCGTTGCATCGCAGCGAATCGACTATGGATCGTTGCTTGACGAGATGGAGGTAATTGTTCCGACCGAACGGAAGCGCTATATTGAAACTGTGTATTCACATTGCGGACGTATTATGAGGGAAGGACAGCTGGAAGCTACTAGGAAATTCAGCTCATCTTTTCAACATGTAGTAATGCACAAGGGTATATTTGACGAATACTGCAGCTGGATGCTTCTATTGTGGGCGAATCTACGAAACGTATTGATTCTTTCGAGTTGCGCTGTCTTGGAACGTATCAGTGAGATTCTCCTTGATGTGTGGCTGAATGCCAAACGTTATCCATATGCAGAAATGCCGATTGTCAGTCCTGAGCCGGTGGACTGGATGAAGGAGGGGACTGGCTTCCTGATGGTGAAATTTGTCGGTAAGAAATACGTGAAGAGCTGCTGATAGACGTATGGCCATTCCTGAGTACCCTCTGATTAGCGTTATCGTACCGGTCTATAACGTGGAACGTTATCTTGACCAATGCATGCACAGCCTTGTTAGGCAGAGTTATGCCAATCTTGAGATCATCGTCGTTGACGACGGATCCACGGATTCATCGGGAAGGAAGTGTGATGCGTGGGCTGAACGTGATTCTCGTATCCGTGTGATCCACCAGGCCAATAAAGGTTTGGCCGGTGCCCGCAACACCGGACTCGACACTGCTCGAGGGAACTATATCGGTTTTGTGGACTCCGATGACTACACGCTCCCGGACATGTTCTCTACTATGATGCGGAACATATGGGAATCCGAAGCGGACCTGTCCATCATCTCTTATGAACGTGAAAATCCGGACGGCGGTATCTATAGCAATGCTTTGTCTGGGCAGAAACTGGTGATGACCTCCGAAGACGCGTTCAAATACGTCAACATGCACGGATATTTCTATGTGGTCGCATGGGACAAACTTGCCAAAAAAGAGCTGTTCGACGGTCTTCGATATCCGCTTGACGCAGAATATGCCGAGGATTCCCCGGTAACCTATCAGCTGCTTGATCGCGCCGAACGAATCGTCTACGATTCCACACCCCTATACCGATATCGGATGACGAAAGGAAGCCAATCCCACGGCATTACCGATAAATTCGCGCAATCCACTGGCAACATGCTGGAATTGGTGCGTAAGAAGTATCCTCAAGACGAACCGTATGCCGCGTATGGTCATCTGGAATCCATCGTAGGTACCTACAATCGCATTGTCCTTGCGGGCAAACGCAAGGAATGGGCTGAATTCGAGCGATTCGCACGGATCAGACTACGTGAGCTGATGCCGTTGGTCGAAAGCGCTAAGCTTATGTCAAAAAGCCAATCGCTGCAGTGGAGACTGCTTGCCGTTTCACCGACCATGTATGGCGTAATGTACCGGTGTTACAAACGCAGCCATCCTGAAATTTCGGCACATTAAGTAGGTTGTAATGAACACTCTCTTTATGTTGACGTGTATGATTCTTATTTTTCTTTTCGCCTATTTCGTCTCGGATAGGAGCTTCGTCAATCCTATTGTCTTATTTTGTCTTCCTTTGATTGTTTCAGTTATATATGGATTGCAATATTATTCAGGGTGGAGATTCAATGTTTCTTCGGAGACAATGTTTTTGGTCATCTCCTCTTTTCTTGTTTTTTGCTTTGCGGTTTTTCTATTTTCGGTCTTCATTAGAGATCGTGGTTTTAGAAGGAAAAGTGATGGATATAATGGAATAAATACAGCTTTCCTGCTTAGAGATAATGTATACGTATTACTGTTTGTACTTCAGATTTTTGCCGCTATAATCTGTTTTCTACAGGAACGTAAGATTGTTCTGGCCAATGGTTATGGTGGTGGTCCATCTGAAGTGATTGGCAACTATAACAAGTTGATGAAATTTAGCGATGATGATGTCAACCTTCCAGGCTTCGCTTCATTGATTGCTGGATTGCAGCAGGGCATAGCCTATATTCTTGGCTATCTTTTCTCAATGGATCGAATACATGGCAGCCGGAAAACATACAAAGTCATTTTATTCGTTCTGACTGTAGTTTTGTTGACGGTGTCAGGAAGCCGGACAAATTCCATAGGTCTATTGTTTGGCACGCTGGTAATGTACATGTTGTTGAGGTGCAGAGCTGGTAAAGCGATTACGTTATGCAATATAAAAGCGAAATATATGCTCTACGTCCCGATGAGCGTCGCCGTGTTGCTGATTGTGTTCTTTGAATCATTGACTTTGCTTGGTCGTAATGAAGAATCTGATTTCTTCTACTACATAGCGATTTATTTAAGTGCCCCTATGAAGAATTTAGATCTTGCGATAACTCACGGCATTGTGCATAGCGACTATTGGGGGCAGCTTTCCTTCAAGTATCTGTACCCGTCATTTGAAAAATTTAATCTAGTCCCAGTTGGATCGACGTATGGTGCATTCCCTTTTCTATCGTTCAATGGTTATTTCATGGGAAACGTATACACGACGTTTTACGCGTTACTTGTCGACTTCGGATTTGCTGGATGTCTACTGGCGGTAGCAATTATGGCAGCCATGTCCCAATGTACCTATTCAGTGGCGCTATGTTCACGGAACAGTTATTCTATAGCCGTCATCTTATATGCTTTCATTTCCTTTCAGTTGTTTATGTCTTTTTTCTCGAGTAATTTTTATCAGAATATTTTTAATACTGGTTTTATTAAGTTCATTATTCCGATTGTGTTGTTCAAATACTACGTCAGCATTAAAAGTCCACAGGAAAACAAGCTTTTATCATGAAAATTCATTCCGTGAAGTTCAACGTGCTGATGAACATGATCGTCACCACGTCGTCGCTGATTTTTCCGCTTATCACCGTTCCCTACGTATCGCGCGTGCTTTCCACTGGCGGAACCGGTCATGTTGCGTTCGCGCAATCGGTTTCGTCGTACTTCTCTCTAGTGGCTTTGCTGGGTGTGACCTACTATGGTGTCAGGGCTTGCGCCAGCGTGCGTGATGACGGAACGGAGCTTTCACGCACGGTCAAGGAGTTGCTGGTCATCCTGGGCTGTTCCACCACAGTGGTCAGCATTGTATACGTGGCATGCCTATTCACCGTACCGAAGATGAACGCACAGTTCGAACTGTTCCTGCTGTTTGGTCTTTCAATCTGGTTGGCGTCGTTCGGCGTGGAATGGTTCTATCAGGCACTGGAACAATACGAATACATCACCGTGCGAAGCGTATGCTTCAAAATCCTGGCATTGGTGCTGATGTTCGCTTTTGTGAGGGAACGCGGCGATTATGTGACGTACGGTCTCATCGTGGTGGTGGCCGGCTACGGATCGAACGTTCTCAACCTTCTACGGCTGCGCAAGTTCATCGATCTGCATGATGGTGCGAAACTCGACGTGAAGCGTCATTTCAAACCCATGCTGTGGTTTGTGATCGCATCCATTTCATCCGGTATGTATATCCAAGTGGACATCGTCATGCTCGGTTTCCTTGGTACCACCAATATGGTCGGCCTGTACCAGCTGGTCTCCAAAATCAAGTCCGTGCTGGTGACTGCCGTCAATTCGGTAGGCAATGTCATGTTGCCGCGTCTTTCTTACTACCAGGCGCAAAACAAGGAACGCCGAGCTGGCGAGCTTATCGCGAAGAACATGAATTTCGTCATGGTATTCGGCTCCGCGATTATCGTATTGCTCATACTGCTCGCCGACCCCATCGTGGCCTTGCTGGGCGGTTCGGATTTCGCGGACTCCGAAGTGCCGCTACGATGCGTCGGCGTTGCTGTGATGTTCTCGGCAATGAATATCGTGCTGGCCAACCACATGATCTCCAAAGGCAAGGAACGTAGTTGGGCTACAGTCAACGCCATCGGCCTTGTGCTGGCCGTTGTCGCCAACTGTGTGCTGATTCCCCGCTTCGGTGTAGTCGGCTCGGCAATCAGCATTTCCTTGTGCGAAGCGTTGATGTTTGCCATGCGTTCCTACGTCTGCCGTGAGTTCCTCAGCGGTATTCGTGGATTAATCGACCCGATCCGTATCTTTTGCTCAGCCGGCTTTTCGGGGATCGCCACATACATCGTGCTTGCATTGTGCGGCTGCTCCGCATGGAACGCATTCCTATGGCTCGTGTGCGGTGGAATCCTTTTCTCAATCATCTACGGCACGTCCCTGCTGGTTTGCCGTGAACAATTCGTAACGGGCGTGATCCGTCCAATTCTCAACAAAATACAAGATACAAAGGAGCAGGCATGACGAAGTATGTGATTTGCGAACGTTCTCTGCACCACGCTCACGCTGGTTCCAAAGCACGCGATGACATTCGCCAGTTGCTCGAACAGGACGCATGGAAACCGTTCGAAGTGCACCCCGGAGAAAACAAAGGGTATGTCGACAAGCTGCTATGCGTCGGCTATACCATCGCCGATTGGAAACGATTGGAACGTACCGTCCAACCGGCGGATGTGGTGCTGATCCAATTTCCCCTCATTATGTATAACAAGGTTTCCTTGTACGCTTTGCCTTCCGTACGCAGAATGAAGGAACAGGGAGTACGGTTCATCATGCTGGTGCATGATCTGGAAAGCCTGCGAGGATACTCCTTCACTGGCTTCGACAAACAGTGGGTGGCAGAGGCCGACGCTTTGATCAGCCATAATCCTCGCATGAGTGAGGTATTGCGAGAATATGGGGCCAAGGCTCCAATCAAGGAAATCGGCATTTTCGATTACCTGCTGCCTGATGTGACACCGGTGCCGCCAGAACGGCGCCATGGCATCGACATCGCAGGAAATCTCAGCCATGATAAAGCCGGATATCTCTATCGGCTCGCCGAGCAATTTCCTGACGCGGATATCAACCTTTACGGTCCCAAATTCGACTCTGAACGTGGTCCTTCCGAATGGTATCGGGGCATCTGTACCCCTGATGAACTGCCGAACAAGCTCCAAGGACGATTCGGTCTCATTTGGGACGGCGACAGCGCCGAAACATGTACAGGGTTCTACGGCAAATACCTGACTGTCAACAACCCCCACAAACTTTCGCTTTACTTGGCTTCCGGCAAACCAGTGATCATCTGGAAGGAAGCGGCGCTCGCGTCATTCGTGACGGAACATGGCGTTGGAATCGCTGTGAACACCCTCCGCGAAGCCATACAGGCGGAACATGACATCGACGAAGAAGAATACCTCACGATGGCGCGTCGGGCGGAGGTTTTGGGCGCTCGATTGCGTGAAGGGCATTACGCCAAAAAAGTCATGGAAGAGATGCAATCGATTATGCCGGAGCTACAGGAAAGGGAATGACAATGAGTGTGAAGCAGCAGATCAGGAAAATGGTGCCAAAGCATGCGTGGCGAGCATTGCAGCGTGCCAAGGCGGATATGAAACTGAAATCATATTACAGCCGGCAGCGCAAGCGATTCCTGAGCAATTGCGCCGGACCATGGAACAGCGAACAGTCCGAACATTCCGAACAGCTTCGCGGAACGATGGTGTATTATATCCATCGCATCGAAAAAGGACTGTCGCACCAGTGTTTTCGCGACGGCTTCGGCAGATCCGCGTTCAGCGAGCTCAAAACCGTGATGGAACAATGGCGCAAGCATAGCTATCCGGTGGACGATGTGACATACCAAGTCGCGCAGAACGTCATCCGGGCATACGTGCGTAAGCATCGCGCAATTGGAAAACCGGTTCCCCGATTCGTTGGCGAATGGTTCCCCGCTGAAATCGCTTCAGCGGACAAACCATACGACAGTGCCGCCGAAGCTGGAACCAAAACCGTTCGTGCCGCCGACAAACGCAACAACGCGTCATCGGACTACGCGACACTGTTCGCCGGACGTACCAGTGTCCGCGAATATGCGGAAATGGACGTTGACAAGGAAAAGCTTCACAACGCGGTCGCGATCGCCATGAAAACACCATCCGTATGCAATCGACAGGCATACCGCATACTGTTCATCCGCAATCCGAAATTCATTGAACGAGCACTGACTTTGCAAGGTGGGTGGCGCGGATACAGCATGCCGCCCGTACTGGCGCTCATCAGCGTGGACGTCCGCAGTTTCGTCAGTGTCGAGGAGCGTAACGAGCCATACATCGACGGCGGACTGTTCACCATGTCATTCCTCACGGCCCTCGAATACGAATCGCTCGCATCATGCCCGCTGAACACCATGATGCGAGCGAATCAGGAACAAGAGATACGCAAGTTGCTGGGAGTGCCTGATTACGAAGTGCTTATCGCATTCGTGGCCATCGGCAATTTCCCGGAATCCATCGAATCACCAGTATCCTTCCGATACCGGCCGGAATTCGTCACACGGGAACTGAACTGACCATGACCGAACTCGTCAGCATCATCATTCCGGTATATCAAACCCCGATTCAGACCTTGCACGACTGTGTGAAAAGCCTGCAGCAGCAGCGAGGGGACGACTTTCGTATGGAAGCCGTCATCGTTTTTGACGGGAAACCGGCGTTCGATACAACTTCCATATCGACATGGGCTACAGCATCCATGAACGTCCATACCGAAACAATCGAACATGCAGGCGTATCGGCGGCCCGTAATGCCGGTCTACGATCAGCGAGCGGACAATGGGCCATGTTTGTGGATTCGGACGATGCGCTCGCCGAAGACGCCGTTGGGAATCTGCTGGAATTCGCCATGCAGCGGCAGTGCGATATTGTGATGGGAGCATATCGTAGCGTACTGGGAGCGAATGCCGATGCGGATGCCGAAACACATCATTATCTGAACGAAAACAAGGTTTTCGAAGGCTTGGAATGTGACAAGTTCTGCGAGGACATGCTTCGTCCGCAACGGGGAATCGCCTTGGCATGGGGCAAACTGTACCGCATGTCCGTACTGCGAAGCATCCAAGGATTCAACGAATCCTTGAGCTTGGGGGAAGATGCGGAATTCGCATTCCGTGCGTGCGCTGCGGCGCAACGTATCGGATATGTGAATGCAATGGCATATGAGTATCGAAGGAATGCGCAATCCGCGGTACGGACGTTCCGAACCGACTATGTACGGCGCACGGTGAAAGGAATCGAAGCGCTACAGGACACCGTACGGCAGATGGAACCCGCCGATACACGGGAAGCCTACATGCAGTGTCTTGATGATTATGCGCTGTTCCACCTGACCATCATCATGGTCAACTACCTGTTTAATCCACAGGTACCTTGGAATCGCAAGGAACGGAAAACCCGATATCGGCAAACCTTGAATCTACCGGTATTCCAAGAGCCGTTGCGGCGATATCGTGGAGGCAGATTCCCGATAACCAGACGAGTGGCCCTGCTTTCCATGAAATGTCATCTATATGACATCAGCGCTGCGATAGCTTGGGTGCGACACAGGCAATTCGGCGACTGAACAATAAAACCGACAAACGAATGAGCTTGAAACGAAAGGAACACGACATGGCCGGTCATCCGCTCAATATCGGAATCATCACCTACCATGCGGCCTACAACTATGGTTCGGTGCTGCAGGCGTACGCAACACAGACAAAGTTTGCGGACATGGGACACAACGTCACCATGGTCGACTACCGCTCCGAAGAAGGCAAACGATACTATGAACGTCTGTATTTCCGCGGACAGGGACTGAAATCGACACTTGCCGATCTGACCATGCTGCCAGTAGCTGGCAAGCGCAAACTCAGAATGAAGCGTTTCGAACAGTTCATTCACACGAATCTGCAGTTGAGCGCGAAGCAATATCGCGCTCCTGAAGAACTTAATGAGCTGGCCGAAACATTCGACGTTGCGGTGAGCGGCAGCGACCAAATCATCAACAAGCATTCCAACGAATTGGCACGTGTGGATTGGGAATACATGGATCCATACCTGTTGAAGTGGACGCGCCGTAGAAAAATCTCATACGCTTCTTCGCCGGCTACCATGAACGATGAGGAACTTGAGCTTATCGGTCCGGCGCTCGCCCGATTCGATGCGCTGTCGGCTCGCGAACGGTCCGCATGCGCGCGTTTGGAGCGAGTGAGTGGTAAGCATGTTGAGCATGTGTGCGATCCGACGTTGTTGCTGACGGCGAATGAGTGGATGAGACACGTTCCAGCATGCCGGAAGACGGTGGTAGGGGAGGGGCCGTACCTGCTGTTCTATTCGTTGCTTCGTCCTAAGCGTGCGGTGGGTGTTTTTAATCAGTTGAAGGAACTGTCCAGGCGTATTGGCATGCGCATCGCAGTGTTGACGCCGATGGCGGGCAATGTGCCGAACTGTGCGGAATTGATTAATGTGTTGGAGGCCGGTCCTGAGGGATTCCTCTCTCTGATGCGTCATGCTCAGGCGGTGCTTACCGATTCCTATCATGGAACGCTGTTTTCCATCAACTTTCATAAGACTTTCTGGGTTTATACCGAAGGTACGAAAGAGCATGAGTTGGACACCCGTCGTGGGCAGGTATTGCAGGAATTGGGATTGACGGATCGCATTATCACCGACTTCACGCAGATTCCTGCTGTTGCTGTAACGAACAAAGGCCAGGTGATTGATTTTTCGCAAGCCGATATCGCTTTGCAAGCCATGCGCGATAGGTCAATCGCATATCTCGGAAGAGCTGTTTATACGGAGACTATATCCGGATAATCAGTATGAGAGCAGGCAAAAACGACATAGAACGGCATAAGAAGGGAAGGTCCGGTTCCGTTGTCATGTGGAACAGGACCTTCCCTTATAGGATTTCGGTTACTTCACTATAATGGCGAGTTAAAGTAACGATTGTAGATAGTTGCGCTGGTTTGAAAGGCCCGCTATCTATTTAGAAGTGCAACGCCTTTGTTCGTTGGTTAATTCTAGCGGTTCATCGGTGAATGCCTCGGCCGGTGTGCGGTAGCCGAGCACCCGCATGGGACGGTTGTTGATCTCGTCCATGATGGCCTGCACGTCGTTGGCCATAGACGGTTCGATGCGGGAGCGTTTGGGCGGGTGGCGGTGGATCACGCCGTTACGGTTCTCGTTGCCGCCACGCTGGTACGAGCTGTACGGATCGGCGAAATACGTGGCCATGCCGGATTGTTCGTGCAGCCGCCCGTGGAGGCGTGCCTGCCGATCAGCCCGACAATCCGCCGCATGCCCGATCGTGGTTGTACTAGTGGATGTACTCGTCGATCAACGCGAGCACCTCCCCACGGGTGTGCTCCTCCCGCCGCTTGGGGTGGACGGACTCGACCTTCATCCCGCCGAGGAAACCCTCCGCGGCCGTTCATCCGGCGAACGGCCCTTCGCGCCCGTCGATCCGGTCGGCCCGAACCGCTATGGGTTCCGGCCGTCCCGGCCGCCTATGGTGACGGCCGCGGTCGGAATGCGCCGGAGGACGCGCGCTCTCGGGTAACGTGGCGGCCGCCTTCCCCGGCATGGTGTCGGCGGGTTGCGCGTCGGGGCCGTGTCCGGCTGTGCAGGCGACTGTCTTGCCGTCGTGGCGGTCGATCACCGGCGAGGGATGCACCTTGCCGTCCGCCGCCTTGGTCTCGGTGATGTCCGTCAGCCGCTTCTCGTCGGGACGTTCGGCGGTGAAGTCCCGGGCGATCAGGTCGCCGGGAGCTGGAGTCATCTCGCCCTCGTGGGAACCGCGCCTGCGACGTCCGGGAACATGCGCCACGAGCCCGTCCCCGGCCGTAATCCGTCCGATCCGCCTTCTCCGAGACGCCGGTTCCGGGCGCAACCTTTCGGGCACTACCATTTCTGACGGTAGTGCCCGCTTCTTTGCGCAGATTGGCTGTTGTCCAGCTGTTGGCGTGACTTTCATGCCGCTGCGCCTAGGTTGTCATCGAGCCGGGACATGTCCATGTATCGCCGGTCCGACCACGAGCGTGAGGTGACGTAGCGGATTCTGGCGCATACGAGCATGAGCGCGCCGTTGGAGTCGGGGAAGCTGCCCACGACCCGGGTGCGCCGGCGGATCTCCTTGTTCAATCGCTCGATCATGTTGCTCGTGCGCAGCTTGATCCTGTTGTTCGAGGGGGAACTCGCCCAGCAGATAGGTCGTCGTCTCGCCGATCCCCTCGCGCAGGCAGTCGGCGGCGGCCTTCAGCCTCCTGGTCTCCATCTTCGCGGCGACGGTCTCGGCCTTGGCCAGTCCGTCTTCGCGCGATTCCTGCGCAAAGACGGCCTTCAGGGCCGCCGACGCCCATTCGCGGTGGCCGGGCGGCGTCTTGGAGAGCACGTTGCGCATGAAGCGCACCATGCACCGCTGGTACTTCGCCTTCGGCAGCATCGAGTTGACGGTGGCCACCAGACCGGCGCACCGGTCGCCCACCACCAGCCGCACGCCGCTCAGCCCGCGTTCGATCATCCCCCTGAAGAACTGCTCCCAGCTGGCCGCGTCCTCCCTCATGCCCTCGTCGACCGCGATCACCTCGCGGCGTCCCTCGGCGTCGACCCCGATGGCGACGAGCACGCCCGCGTTCTCCACGTGCCCGCCCCACGAGCGTTTGTGCCACACGCCGTCCACGAACACGTACGGGTACTCGGATTCCAACGGGCGTTTCCGCCACTCGTCTATGTCCTCGTAGACTTTCTTGAGCTTGTCGGAGAGCGTCTGCGGGGGCATCCGCTCGCCCCGCAGAAGTTGGCCGATGTCGTCCACGCGGCGCGTGGACGACATCGGCCATGTACATCTCCATGAGCGCCTCCTCGACGCTGGATTCGCGCCTCCGGCAGCGCTCGATCACCGCCGACCCGAACAGGGCGCCCTTCAATTCGGGCACCTTGAGACTCAACTTGCCGGCCTTGGCGGCCAGCGTGCGCTCGCAGTGGCCGGCGCGGAACGCCTTCCGGTCGGTCTCGCGCTCGTATCTGGCTGCGTTGGCGATCTCGTCGGCCTCGGCGTCGAGCATGGCGTTGATGGTCTGCTCGACCTTGACTCGAACCAAGGCATCGAGCTTGGACTCGAACATGGCGTCGTCGAACCGTATGATTTTATCGGACATGGCTTCCGGCCTTCTTTCCAATCGCGGTTTTCATGTGTAAGCGACTGAAAATCGCACCAAAGCCGGGCCATGTCCTTTTCATCGGAACCCACAACCGAATCTGCGCAAGAAGACGGGCGTTATCCGCTAGTATATGCACATGTACTACGCGTTTATTGATGAATCTGAATCACCGCATGGGTCAGATGAGCCAGAGCTGGAGCCATTCGGCTATGGGATCTTTTACGTAGGCTGTATGCTTGTGGATGATCATCAGCTGGCATCAATTAACGCCGGCTTTGAACGGGTACGTCAACGCGCTCATGAGCGCTTCAACATTCCCGAGGACGCCGAGTTTCACGGTCAGTGCATGTTCCAGTACAAAGATGATTGGATTGGCTTGAAAGGAAAACATCGTGCTGCTATCGGTATCTATCGTTCTTTGATGAATGAGATAACCGCTAGCGGAGGCGTTCTCTTTGTACGCGGAGTCCATGAACGCCAGCTTAAGCGGCGGTACGGCGAGCATGCGCATGATCCTCATTCTTTGGCTTTGCGGTATTGTCTGGAGCGCGTCAACTTTTACGCGGAGTCAGAGGGCATCCGGAACATACAGATTGTGGCGGATAAGGTATCTGATCCAGCGGCTCACGAAGGCATGCTGAAACGGTATAAGCTACTCGGCTCGACGGAAGGATATGTAGGCTCGGATCTTGCACACATTGATTTCCCGTTCCGTTGGGAAGACTCACGCAAGTATTTTGGCCTTCAGGCTATTGATACGGCTCTTTTCATATTGAACCGCGCGGTTCGATTAAAACGTGACGATATGAGTTCAAAAGGCGACCGCGAGGTCTTGAAAACTGCGCAGATTTTGCTTCCACATCTTCATCGGTCATCTGGAATTTCATACCTGCAAAACCGCAAATCGTACTACTTGATGCCGGAACTGTATCCTGGATATCAAAAATAGCTTCGGGGGTTCAGAAGAGCCCCCGAGCGGACAACGATCATAAGCATGCCTGCTTAAGCTCATCGTCTTTACAGTATACGCTTCGATACCTTAAGAGTCAAAGAATCCGTTATCTATTTGTAAGTGCAACATCCTTGTTCTCGGCTGATTCTGGCGGTTCGTCGGCGAATGCCTCGGCGGGGGTGCGCTAGCCGAGCACTCGCATGGGCCTGTTGTCGGTTTCGTCGACGGTCTCCTGCAGTTCGCGTGCCATGGAGGGGGCAACGGGCGTGCGTTTGGGCGGGTGACGGCGGATCGTGCCGTTCCTGTTCCGACAGGTGCGAATACACCTGGCCCAAGGCGCAACACCCCTCCGTTTGGCTATCCGGACAATCTCCAATCTAACGGGTGCTGCACTTTCAATTAGACAACGGGCGTATGCGCACTCTTTATCGGCATAATAGAGAGTAGCGAATTGTGATTCTCGCAATCTAAAGGGAATTGATGTTGTTTTTTCCTCGATTCATTATTGTGCAGACAGCCCATATGAACAGTGGAATTGCATAGAATGCGTATGATTCAAACTGAATATATAGGTATGCGAGAAGAATGAACCAGCATATGTTCCGTCGGCTCCATCCATGATGGACCGCTACGTGTGCTAATACCAAGAGCAAGAAGGCCAAAAAGCAGAATAGACCAAATTCGGTAATGAAGCTGGCATAGATGCTCATTGTGAAAGTATCCGCTGGGGGATTTGCTAAACCATCGATTTCGGTATTGGGCGCACCGCCATGGGCGTCATACCATTGGCGGGCACCGGCGTAACCAGTACGCACTGCATTAGAGATATTGCCTGCGCCCCATCCAAACATGAAGTGAGATAGATCATGTTTCCATGACCACATGGGAGCGAGCATATGGAAGATTCTTGCACTCATCGATCCGTCACCAGCAAGTAATCCATTGGTGGCTAAAGAGTTTAGACGCGGATTGATGATAATTGCGCTCAATCCACCTGCTCCAAGAAGTCCTAAAGCACCGACGAACCCAGCTGTTACCTTACGTGAGTGGAAGTTGATTGTCTCTATCAGCCAGATAAATGTAGCTACCACTGTATCCAGTATGATTCGGGTGCCGGAGCCCATCGCAATTGCTCCAGCGGCAAATATCGGTATCAATATGCCAATCTTGTGGTCGCGGGTCAGCCAGAAAACTGGCAGGAGTACGCCGAACAGATGCATGCCGATATAGCTGGGTTCTGCGAACATGAATTGAGGACGAACGCTCGCATAGTTTCTATACAGGGCACCCCAAAAATATGCTTGTACTGGCTGCCAATTCAGATGTCGTTCTAAAGCGATATATTGCAGTATCCCAATGAGGAATGCCACTACATATGCGGTGAATAGCGTAGTTAACAATGTTCGTACAGGTACACGTTTAATGCGGATCGCGATGTCGAGCGAAGCCAAGCACGCCAGCCCTAACAATATGGAGATGAATGACTTTGCGGTTGCGCTGGCGTGTATTCCATATGACTGCCAGCCGTATACGGATGTGAGCACTAGTAGCAGGGGAAAGAGGAAGAACGGCAGGAAGCGGCGTGCGGTATCGCGCAAGTATCGCCAGTTGATGATTGTGTACAGGGTGAACAACCAGGGGGAGATTGGCGTCCAATAGGGGAGTGGAATGCCAATTTTTGTGCCATCAAATGGCAGCATGGCCACTGCGGCAAACATCAACATGTCTGATGGGGTGATGGTGATACGAGTCAGCGTCTCGGTCATTGCCCCACGCTGTAGCGCGGGGCAATGACCGGAGTTTCTGCGTTTTTCTTGAACTGACTTGTTGCCGAGCTGCGTATTGTTCGGTGTGGACATACTTGGTTCCCTCCCATATCCTCCGTGAGAACTGTACCAGTTGCATGTGTGGGTGAGGTGATGGGGGTTCGGTCAACCGTTCACTTTCATGAAGTACTTTTAAACTCCCACCAAGTAATTGGCAGTCGCTTACAAAAACTGAATAATCTATGGGCCAATCAGTCGTTTAGATCCTCTCCGTGGGGCTGGTGCATGTATTGTTCAACCCAAGCCATGCTGGTTTTTTGGAAATAAAAGCCTGAATTATCATTAATTCGAAATTCAGGCTTTTACAGTATTCGTATAATCGCGAATTAAGCAGAAATCACTCAGCCTTCTTGCGGCCGCGGCGCTTCATGGTGCCGGCAGTGGCGTTTGCGACATCAAAAATCACGGTCTTGTCTCCCGGGTAAGCAGTGCCGTTGACGGAGGCGAAAGAGACCTCGCCTTCTGGAGCTTCGACAAGCGTGAAGTACTTGGAAATTGCTTCAACAAGCACAGCATCCTTGATACTTACAGACGTAGTCTGCTTGCCCTCACCCTTGCTGAATTTCACGGCATTATTCGCCTTAGCGGTAGTCGGCGTGACGGCAATTTGTCTGGTTTTATCGTTAATAAGGATCTTAACTTGTGCTGGAAAATTCAGCACTTCTGCGGTGGCCTTATTAAAACGTACAACGGAATCGGTAACGGTCATTACCGTTTTGCCAACGGGCTTAACTAGCTGAACTTCTTCGAATCCTTGAAGCAAGGATGCCATAATATACTCCTTCACACTGCATAAATATTATTGACAATTTTGATTGTAATGAATGATAATTTGAATTACAATTTTATATATCACATTCTCAATTTCAATTCATAATATGGAATAGGGAAATAGTGCTGTCGCAAAATATTGAGTGAGAATACATTGTGATTGCGATTGTGTACAGTTATTCTGCAGTCGTATCAAGGGTTTTGGTCATTGTTCGCAAGGATACAAAAGCTCGAGAAGTTCCCCGGTATGTGCTAAATTATAGACCATCTGTGAGAATTTCCCGAAGAGGTAAGGAAGAATATTGACCATCGCTGATTTGCTGCAGATTGTTCGCAAACATCTCGCGTCTGCGATTATCTCGTTTGTGATGGTGTTTGCTGCGGTTGCAGCTGTCGCGTTCATCATGCCGCCGAAGTACACGGCTACGGCTGAAATGTTCGCCACGTATGCCGGTCAGTCCGGCGAGACGCAGACCACCAACGATATGAGCTCGGGTGCCAATTATTTGAACACTCAGATCAAGACGTATCCGGAACTGGTAAAGACCGAAGCCGTGCTCCAGCCCGTCATTAAGGATCTTGGTCTGGATATGACCACGACCGATCTTGCCGGCGTGGTGACCGCTGCGAACCCCACAAACACGTTCATGGTAGACATCTCGGCGGAAGTCGGCGATCCGCAGCAAGCGGCCGACATCGCCAACAGCGTGGCGAAGAACCTGGCCGATCAGATTTCTTCCGACCTGTACAACGACTCCTCTTCCAGCGGATCTCCCATCAAGCTCACGGTAGTGCAGAAGGCTCAGACTCCTACTGGGCAGAGCTCCCCGAACATTCCGCTGTATCTGGCCGCGGGCCTGATTCTCGGCCTCATCGTAGGCATTGGCGTTGCCCTGCTGAAGGACATCCTCAACACCAAGGTGGACTCCACCGATGATGTGCGTGAGCTGACCCACGCTTCTTCGCTGGGTACTGTGCCACAGGCCACGATTCTTGACGACAGCCGCCCGGTCGTAGTCGCTCAGCCGGCCGGTAGCGAGGCCGAGGAATTCCGTCGTATTCGTACGAACCTGTCGTTCCTTACCACCACCGCCACGCAGGGTCATGGCCGACTGCTGGTCATCACCTCCACTGATCCGTCCGAAGGTAAGACCACGGTTTCCTCCAGCGTTGCCGTGGCTCTCGCCGAGGAAGGCAAGAGCGTGCTGCTTATCGACGCTGATCTGCGCCACCCGTCCGTGGCTCACAAGCTCGGCATTGAAGGCCACGTGGGCCTGTCTCACGTGCTGTCTCGCCAGGCGTCCCCGGCCGATGTCATTCAGAAGTATTGGAAGCCGAACCTGCACATCATGCCTGCCGGCAAGCGCCCGGCTAACGCCAGCATCTTGCTGAACTCCGATCTCATGAAGGAAATGGTCGAGCAGGCCCTCACCCAGTACGATTACGTGATTATCGATACTGCTCCGCTGTCCGTGGCCAACGACGCCACCGTGTTCGGACGTATGGCTGGCGGTCTGGTGCTCGTGACTGGTAAGGGCGTAGTGGAGAAGAAGGAGCTGGAGAACACCGCTACGGCTCTGCAGGCCGCTGAAGTGCCGATTCTCGGCTTCATCTTCAACTTCGCTGATCCGAAGAAGATACACCCGAAGAACTATTACTACTACTATTACGAGGACGGCAACAAGCGCAGCTCTCATAAGGGTGCCAAGAGCAAGGGCGAGAAGAAAGCCCGCAAGTAATAGTTTGGCGTTTGCCGATCGTCTTGCAATATGAACCGTGCGGTACTTCTGTGCCGCACGGTTTACTGTTATAAGACTGAGTTGTTGGATTTATGGTGCTGGCTGTATATCGAATAGTAAAGAATTGTGACATTCTTAAATACCAGCTGGCACGCTCGGCATAGGGCTGGATAAACTGACAGTTTGGAATGACTTCAATGATGCAAAGGAATGAGAAGAGCATGGGAACAGCCGAACGCCCTGAACCGAACGCGGAATCTGGTCCCTCTACGTCGCCGGCTCGCGGCGACATCGTCGATACCTTCTGGGATATACCGCCCATCTCGTTCGACGAGAACGACGGCGGTATTGCGCAGGGTGACAATGGTACGGGGGCTGTTGCGGGTGGCGTTCAGTCCGTCTTCCCCAGCTTTGACGAAGTATTGGAATGGCCTACTGCGAGTGCGGCGAATACTGCTGGCGATGCCTCTTCCCCTTCCGATGCTGTGGCTACTGCCCCGATGACTTTTGCGGCACCTGATACTGCGGAAAGTGCTCAGTCGCCTCAGCGGGATAATAATGCGACGCTGCCGCTTTTCGCGCCGATTTCTGATGACAAGCCGCAACGTACCAATGCCACAGACGATCTGAACATCGACTTCAGTGCCATCGAACAGAATCCCGAGCCGGTGGAGGAGCCGGAAGAAGACCGTGTGGCAGAGACTCCTCGCGGTGGCAAGGGCGGCAAGAAGAGGACCAAGGGCATTATCATTTCGCTGATTGCTGCGCTGGTGGTGATTGCAGCGATCATTGGTGGTGTATGGTACTGGCGTTCCAGTGAGCAGCGTCAGGAAAGCCATCAGCTGCATCAGGATGCGTTGACAGCATGTACTGAGGCCGTGGACCAGAATTCCACCGCTCAGAAGGCGCTGGCCAAGGCGTTGGCCGACGCCAAGAGTGCTCAAAGCATTACAGCTGATCAAGTGGCTGACGGCGCGACCATAGATACGCTGAAGAAGGCAATCGCCGCGGTAAAGAACGTGGAAGCGGTGGAGTGCAAGACTTCAGCTTCTACGTCGGACCTCAAGGAATATGCCAAGACGGCCACTAGTCAGACCAAGACCGCCAAGAAGAACGCCACTGCGATTACTGCCGCGGCAAAGGCCGTGACGGACAGCAAGAACGCCAAGGATCAGGCTAACGCTCAGCAGGCGCTGCAGAGCAAGATAGCCGAGGCTCAGACTTTGCTGGACAACAGCCTGTATGCCGTCGACGATAATTCAACGCGAGTGACGCTGGAAAGCGACATCGCCAACGCCAATACCGTGCTGTCCCAGCAGGGCACTGACGTAAAGGCCATGCAGGATGCCGTCAACACGTTGACTGCGTCCATGGATGCAGTCAACACGTCCATGGCAAACTACAGTGCAGCTGTTGAAGCTCAGCGAGAAGCAGCGCGACAGAAAGCTCTGAATGATTATTATGCACGATTAAGGCAGCAGCAGTTGTTGCAGCAGCAACAGCCAACACAGTCAGACGGTACAGACAATCAGGTGACGGAACCGAAAGATGAGCCGAAGCAGTAAGTGATTGTGCTAGCCTAAATTGTCAAAGGAACCGCGAATAACAGTAGTGCGCATTTCCACCATTTGCTGTTGCAAACCAGCTCAATATCGCGTGCTTTGTGCCGCTATGCCGTCACGGATTCGCATAATCAGTTGTGGAGGGCACTTCGTATGACACGGTAAAAGTGACCTCTAGGGCGTTGCATAATGCAAGGATTCGGCTGATAAGGCGCAGAAATGCCGATGCCGGTCCCCGATGATTGGGAACCGGCATCATGCGCATGAGTTCGCTCGGCGTTTGGGCCGGGTTTCACTCAGCCTTCTTGCGGCGCGGAACCTGTTGTGTACGTGTTGATTTGGCTGGCTTAGTAGCTTTTGTGCGCCTGCCAATACGCGTACGCGCCGGAAATCGAGCCATAGCGGCCTTTGCAATAATTCACAAACCACTTGAACTGGGTCTGGTAGTTGGTCTGCCAGTCTGCACCTGCGGAAGCCATCTTGCTGCCCGGCAGCGCCTGCGGCAGGCCATAAGCACCTGAAGACGGGTTCGTGGCGGTGGGGCTCCAGCCGGATTCGTGGCTGATGATGAAGTTGGCGGCGGTGAAGTCGGCCTCGGAGTAGCCGTTGGAAATCAGGTAGTCATGCGCCCAGGACTGAATCTCGCCGGCCGGCGTGGTGGTGCCGAGGCTGGCGGCGCTGGGCGAAGACACGGCGGAGGTGCCCACCAGAATCACCTTATCGACCGGAGCCTTCTTGACCCAGGAGGTGAACACATTGGAGGAAACGACCTGATCGCCGGAGCGGGTTACCAGAGACGTGGTCTCCAGCACGCCCTTCTCGCCTTCGGTCTCGACCTTCTCCTGGCCCTTGGGCAGGCTCGAGGTCTCCTTGCGCACTTCATTGAAGGCGATTTCGGTGTCGGTGGTCTCCACCGTGGTGTTGGCGCGGTTGATGGAAATGACTGTGGACTCGCTGACCTTGGAATCCAGGCTCGGAGTCACGCTGTCTTCCGGATCGAGGACGATATCGCCGGTTTCCAGCACATCCTTGACGGTGGTCATGCTGGCTTTTTCGCCGAGGACCACGCGAGACTTGCCATTGACCTTGACGGTCACGTAGGTGGTGCTCTTGAGCGCGCCGCGGGATGCCGAACGGGAAGCCGCACCATCAGTGGCGGAGAATGAGGTTGGGGTGATGGAAGGTGTAGCGGTGCTCGACTGATAGAAGTCGCGAGATATAACGCCTGCAGTGGCAATGAGACCCACTGCGGCCACGGCCGCCGCGATCTTCGCCCACTGGCCCCGAGACAGGGTTTTGACGAATGAGGTCCGCTCAGCGTGCTTCGACATTGCGCTCCTTGGTTGGGTACACACTGCTCTCCATCATAGGACGTTGAGTGGATGAATAAAAAACCGTGGTGGGTGTTCGACCCGCCACGGATGGCATATGTAGTAGTTAGCAGTGCAAGGAAGCGCTATATATGGGCTTTTCCGCGCTTCCATTGCCGCAGTGCGATAAGGCTTACTGCTGCTCCTGCGCTGCCTGCTGTGCTTTGGCGGCGGCCAGATCCAGCGCCTTGGCCTGGGCGATGAGGTCGTCCAGATCGGAGGCCTGCAGCGCGCCGGCCTGCTGGAAGATGACCTCGCCCTGCTTGGCAATCATCAGCGTAGGCACAGCTTGAATGCCGGCAGCCTGAGCCAGATCCTGATTGGCGTCGATGTCCACCTTGACGAAAGCGATGTTCGCATTCTCCGGCTCGTTGGACGCAGCTTCGAAGATCGGGCCGAATGCTCGGCACGGACCGCACCAAGTGGCCCAGAAGTCAACGAACACGATTTCGTTGTCAGTAATGGTCTTCTCAAACTCAGCTGAAGTGATGGCGGTGGTGGCCATTGAAGTTCCTTCCTCAAACACAGTGCTTGATGCTGTGTACCAGTTTCCCAGCACCACCCAACATTTCGGCAAAAGCTTGTGCCCCAAGCTGAATGGATTGCGGGCGCATGGAGGCGATGAGGCGTTTTGTTGAGAATTCACAGACAATTTTTCGGTGAATTGTGCCCATGTTCATCAATGCGCGCGATAATGAGACCATGCCAGTCATGAATGATGAAGTGCCCAATGAGGGCGATTACGATGCCGGGCGTGGCCGCGGCGAATTCGACAACATCACGCCCGAGGACTTCATTCACGGGGGCGGTTCGGGCCATGGCAATCCTCCGGGGTGGCTTGGCCCGGCCGATATCAACCGGGCCCGCCACCAAATGCCCATCGCATACGTGGAGATAGTGCCGGTGCGTACCGATGAAATGGGGCGCATTGCCCAGGTCGGCTCGTTGCTGCGCGTTTCCGAAGACGGGTCCATTGAGCGCACGCTGATCACCGGCCGTGTGCTGTATCACGAGACGTTGCGCGAGGCGATTGCCCGTAATGTGGCCAAGGATTTGGGAGATATCGCGCTGCCGTTGCTGCCCACCTCACTGCAGCCGTTCACCGTGGCTGAATTCTTCCCCACGCCGGGGCTGGGCGAATACTATGATCCGCGCCAGCATGCGATCGCATTGTGTTACGTGGTGCCCATTGCCGGCGACTGCAAGCCGCAGGACGAGACCCTGGACGTGGAATGGGTGGACCTGAAGAGCGACATGATGGATACTTTCGTGGCGCAGATGGTCAACGGGCATGGCCACATCGTGCGGCAGGCGCTGGCTTGGGCCGGAATCTGAGTTTTCAACCTCCCGCTGGCGGGAGGTGGCGCGTAGCGCCGGAGGGTGGTCCGGGGAGGATTCCGTCTGAGATCACCCCCAGTCGGCTTTGCCGACAGCCCCCGCCAGCGGGGGCACGAATGTGAAGGAGTAATTCATGGCAATAGAACTGGCCAATCATATATATAGGGACGGCGAGGGCGTGCCAGTGGTGCTGATGAACGCCTACCCGGTGGACCACCGCATGTGGGACGTCTGTGCAAAGGCGCTCGCCGACTTTGCCGATCTGGAGGATGTGCCGCCGTTCCCGATTTGGGCGCCGGATATGGCGGGCTCGGGTGAATCCCCGGTTCCCAGCGAGGCCGATTCCGGGCCGCGTATGGCCAACGGCGCATATAGCGAGGCTTTGGATCGACTGGCCGATGCCTACGTGGATCTGATTAAGGCCGCTGGCTACGAACAGGCGATTTGGGTGGGCCTGTCCATGGGCGGCTATGTGGCGATGGATATTCAACGCCGTCACCCCGAAGCCGTGGCCGGTCTGGCTTTGTGTGACACCATGGCCGCCTCTGACGGTGTGGGCGGCGAAGGCCGTCTGACCATGGCGAACGCCGCCGAGCAGACCAATTCCGTGGAGCCGGTCATGCATTTCGCACGCCCGGCCGAGGGCGATTCCACCGTGAAGCGTACGCCCGAATTCATCGAGACCATGACCGCTTGGATAGAGGAGCAGAATCCCGCCGGTCTGGCGTGGCGTCAGCGCATGACCTATGGCCGTCCCGATATGAGCGATGTGCCGGCCACCATCAGCGTGCCCACCGTGGTGGTATCCGGCGAGCAGGATCCATCCAGCAATCCGAGTGTGCTGAAGCCGTTGGCCGAGAAGATCGCCGACGCAGAATTCGTGGACATTCCCGACTGCGGTCACTTCAGCGCCGTCGAACACCCGGACACCGTGGCCCGTGCCCTGCTCTCGCTCGTCAAGCGCGTGCAACAACACTGACTTCCTCCCGCTGGCGGGAGGTGGCGCGTAGCGTCGGAGGGTGGTCTGGCGAGGATTCCGTTTGAGACCACCCCCAGTCGGCTTCGCCGACAGCCCCCGCCGGCGGGGGCAAAACTACATTTTGGAGATACGTATGACTGCTGACATTCACTTCTCGCCGTTGGCGCTGACCCGCGCGCTGCCGTTCCTGCCGCTTGCCCAAGGCGATATCGACTATCAGGTGGATCGGCGTAGCGAGCCCGATCTGATTGACACCTTGCTCGCGGACCCGGCCACCAAAGTGGTGCTGACCCGTGGCGGGCTGGTTGCCGTGCCGCGCGGGCAGGGCGACCTGGTGGATTATGAGAACGTGAAAATGCGGCTCGCCACGCTGCCGGGCGCATACGTTGGCGAGGAGTTGCGCCGTTACCCTGAAGCGGTTGCCATGTTCCTCGGCTCGTACGGTGGTGTGCGCGGCGAATGCGTGATTGCAGTGGACATATCCCGCGTGCCGGAAATCGGTGAGGGTGCTGTGCCCGGCGCACAGCCCAACGGCGTACTGGGTGTTCAGGATGCCGGCACTGTCGATGGCGCGATGGGCTTGGCCAATGCCAACGGTAACGCTGCTGGCAAGCGTGCTGGCGAATCGGGCGGAGCCGCCGAATCCGCTGCTCCCTTTGGTGTACCGGATTCAGCTGGGCAAGGTGCGGATGACGCATTTGACGAGTCGGTCAGCACCCCGGCATCCCACGCCGCGCCGAAGCCCACACTGCTGCAACAGGCCGTAACGCGGTTCGACTGGGTGGATTTGCGTGGATTTGCGCCACACGCCAACGCGCGGGAGGCCGGTCAGGCCACCAGCGCGGTCACCCTGAGCATCTGGCATAGCCGTCAGCGGTTCTGCCCCACATGCGGTGCCCCCGTGTTGCCGTCGCTCGCCGGATGGGCGCAGCGTTGCTCCAACCAGGCTGACGGCAATCGTATTTTGTTCCCACGCGTCGAGCCGGCGGTGATTACCGCTGTTGTGGACGGGCAGGACCGTCTGCTGCTGCAACACAATGCGGCGTGGAAAGACCCGAATCTGTATTCGGTGTCTGCCGGATTCGTGGAAGCGGGGGAGAACCTTGAGCATGCGTGCCGGCGTGAGGCCCGCGAAGAAACCGGCATTCAGCTGGGCGAGGTGCGGTACTTGGGTTCGCAGCCATGGCCATTCCCTGCCTCGTTGATGATGGCGTTCAAGGCACATGCGATTACCACGGATGTGCATGTGGACGGTTCGGAAACCGTGACCGCACGCTGGGTCACGCGCGACGAATACACCGCCGAGCTGATTGCCGGCCGAATGGTGGCACCAGGGCGCGCCACCATCGCACGGTACATGATTGAGGAGTGGCTTGGACGCGAGCTATAGGTTAGGCTGGTGTGTATGAGTGATGAAACCGAACAGCCGCTGAACCTCGATATTCCCGAGCATCTTGAGTACTCCGACGAACACGTATGGGTGGATCGTTCGGACGATCTTGCCATTATCGGCATCACCGAATACGCCGCCGACCAACTGGGTGAGCTCGTGTTTGTGGATCTGCCTGAGCCGGGCACCCGCGTAGAGGCCGGCGACGAAATCGTGGAGCTTGAATCCTCGAAGGCCGTTCAGCCGCTGATCAGCCCGGTGGCCGGTACCGTGAAATACGTGAATCGCGACGTGGCGGACGATCCGTCCGTGGTGAATGGCGATCCCTATGGCGAAGGTTGGATTCTCAAGGTTGAGCTCGACGATGATGAGCCCGAGCTGCTGACCGCCGAGGAATACGCCAAGATCATACGGTAACCAAATGTTCAGGAACTCATAACCTGAGTGGCCTATATTGGTGCATATGAGAAGCCCACGCGAGGATTTTGAAGCGGCCGCCCGACACCTGCCGCCAGTACATGGCAGTAGTGCGCCATCGCCCGATGACATGCCTACGGTGCCGATTCCCGCGCGCAAGGCCGCCACCACTTTCGATACACCGTCCAGCCGTGAGCGGCTTGAGGTCAAGCCGGCGTTCACCCGTGTGATTCGCCGTACCCTCACCGGCACGTTCGGCATTTGGTCGCGTCTTTCCGCCCTGGCGGTGCGCCATCTCGGCTGGTATCCACGTGTGGAACCCTATGTGGGCTATGGCACCAGCGACTATTCGCGATTGATTTGCCGTACGGTATACGCTCCCGAAAACGCGCGACCCGGCGAGGTAAGCAGAGGCATTCGCGGCATGCTGACCGTGCCCGCCCCACGCACCCATGTGCAGGCCAGCATTGATGACATGCCGTTGAACACCATACAAATTGGTGATTCTGAAGTGTATGACAAGGTCGATCGCACCCGTGACCTCAGTAGCGAATATGCGGTCTCTGATTCCGCGGGATATCTTGACCTCGTGGCTGAGCATCGCCTTGAACCCGGTATTCATCGCGTCTCGTACAGCGTGAAGCGCCGCAAGCCCGTTTCCGCCAACCTGTACACCATTCCGGCCAGTGCCAAAGTCGGCATCATCTCCGATGTGGACGACACCATCATGATCACGCAGGCGCCCGTGCTGTGGAAGGCCGCCTACAATCTGCTTTTCCTCAACCCGAAGAAGAAGGCTTCCGTGCCGGGCATGAGCGTGCTGTTCACGCGCATCGCCGATCTGTTTCCCGGTGCGCCGTTCTTCTACCTTTCGACCTCGCCATGGAATGTGGAAAGTTCGATTCGTAACTTCATCACCGATCATGGGTTTCCTGAAGGCCCGCTGCTGTTACGCGATCTTGACCCGCGCCCGAAGACCTTCGTGCCTTCCGGCCCGCAGCACAAACTGGAGTTCGCCGAGCAGCTTATGGCTGATTTTCCGGACATGAAGTTCATCCTTGTTGGCGACGATGGGCAGAAGGATCCCACCACGTATGCCACTATCGCCCATCGATACCCAGGACGTGTGCTGGCCATCGCGATTCGTCAGCTCAGTCCCAAGGAATCATCCGGTTTGGCTTCCGTGGCGGGCCTGACTTCCACGCAACCGATGCCGGTCACCGACGTTCCGGTGTTCACCGGCACCACCGGATCGAATATCTTGAAGACCATGCTGCCGTATCTGAAAGAACACGTGGTGTGAGTCTCGCGTACAATCGCGTGGTATGACCGACGAGAAGACGAACGCCGAAGTGCCGATGCCGCCTGTAGCCAAGCGCGAACCGAAGCGCCGTGAATTCCACGGTGATGTATTCGAGGACGATTACGAGTGGATGCGCAATAAGGAATCCGCCGAGGTACGCGACTACGTGGCCGCGGAAAACCGATATTGCGAGCATCGCATGGCGCATTTGGCCGGTTTGCGCAACACGCTGTTCGAGGAGCTCAAATCGCACGTGGAAGAGACCGATATGTCGGTGCCCACGCGTGTGAACGACTACTGGTACTTCACCCGCACACAACAAGGCAAGCAGTACGGCGTGCAGTGCCGTATACCCGTGCGTGGCGAGAACGATTGGGAGCCGCCGGTGGTGGACGCCAAGGGCGAGCCCGGATCCATGCCCGGCGAGCAGATTGTGTTCGATGTGAACCGCGAGTCCGAGGGGCATGATTTCTTCCGGCTCGGTGGCATGGATGTAAGCAAAGATGGCCGGTGGCTGCTGTACGGCGTCGACGTCACCGGTGACGAACGCTATGACTTTCGTATTCGAGACTTGGAGTCCTTGACGGCCGCCGATGCTGACGGGGCGTTCCCTGACCTCGATATGCCGATGGCTGATGAATCTCTGTCTTTCCGCGATGCGAGCGCGGCCGAACCGGCTGAAGCGACAGCCGGTGACGAGGCCACGGAGCGTCCTGCGGCGGCGGAACTACCCGAACACTTTGATGGTATCGGCAGCGCATGCTTCACCCCGGACGGTAAATGGGTGTTCTGGGTAGAGGTCGATGATTCCTGGCGTCCGTTTGCCGTATGGAGGCATCAGGTTGGTACGTCCGTTGACGATGACGTGTGCGTGTATCGTGAAGCGGACGAGCGTTTCTGGGTGGGCGTGGGCATCAGCTTCGATGAGCGCAACATCGTAATTGGCACCGGTTCCAAAACCACCACCGAAGTGCTGATGCTGCCTGTGGTCACTCCCGAAGGCGAGTTTCAGGCGTTCATTCCGCGCCAGACCGACGTGGAATACGATGTGAGCTTTGCCTGCTTTGAAGGTGCGGGTGAGCATGGCGAGGATGTGCCGCTTGCCGTGGTCTATCACAACGCCGTCAACCCGAATTTTGAGATTGATGTTATCGACATGCGCGACCATAAGCCGCCTTACCGGCTGGGTGAAGGCGTATGCGTGGCTGCCGGCTCGCCCTATGGCTGTGAGCATGGCGAATCGGATAAGCCGATCACTGAAACCTACTTCAATCCCGCCAATCCGGCGATTCTGCAAGGTGCGCATGGTCTGGGCATTGAGGGCATCGCCCTGCACCGCCATTTTGTATCGCTGAGCTACCGTTCCGACGGGCAGCCGCATGTGGCATATATGACCAAAGACGCTGCATCCGCTGATTTTCTGGCTGGTCGTCCGTGGCGTTTCGTGGAGTTGTTGCCTCCGCCGCTTGAGGGCGATTGGGACATGGTCGCGGCGGATAGGCAAGACGTGACCGGAGACCACGGCGAAACCTTGTGGACCGATGATGCCGAAAAGGCTGAATCATCTACCAGCGCGAGCCCGGGAACAGGTAAATCCGCGACCTCCATGAAAGGTGACGGTATCAGCAAGCGCAGCGGCGACTGGTTTGGCGGTTTGTTCGGCTCGACCACCGACCACACCGAATCCTCCGATGGCGCCAGCGACGACCACCTGCCCGGCGAGACCCGGCGACTGTACACCATCGGCACCGGCGGCAATCCCTCATATGACGCGCCGCGCATGCGCTACTCCTTTGCCAGCTACACGCGTCCCGGCGAGTTGCACGAAATCGATCCCGCCACCGGGAAAGACGCGCTGCTCAAGCGTGCCACCGTGCTGGGTGACTTCGACCCGCGTAATTATATGGAGCGCCGCGTGTGGATTACCGCGCGCGATGGTGAGCGGATTCCTGTTTCGCTGGTCTGGCATCGTGATTGCCCGGCGCAGGATTCACCGATGTTCATCACCGGATATGGCGCATATGAGATTTCCTCCGACCCTGGCTTCTCGGTGGCTCGGTTGAGCATGCTCGACCGTGGCGTGCTGTACGCAGTGCCGCATATTCGAGGTGGCGGTGAGATGGGCCGCGCTTGGTATGAGCAGGGGCGGCGACTCAACAAGAAGCATTCCTTTGAGGATTTCGTGGATGCCACGCGCGCATTGCAGAACGCTCATTTGGCCGATGCCAGACGCACGGTGGCCAATGGCGGTTCGGCCGGTGGCCTGCTTATGGGTGCCATCGCCAACATGGCACCCGAGTGCTATGCCGGAGTTGAGGCCGATGTGCCGTTTGTGGACGCGCTGACTTCGATTCTCGACCCGGATTTGCCGCTGACCGTCACCGAATGGGATGAATGGGGTGATCCGCTGCACGACCCCGAGGTGTATCAGTACATGAAGTCCTACACGCCGTATGAGAATGTGCCGGTCGCCAGAGCGGAGGACGGTGATGGAGAAACCGTCGATGACAAGGTCTCTTCTGCCGGTGCCGCCACCGGCAAGGCCGTTTCCGCAGCGCAGTTCCCGAAGATTTTCATCACCACCTCGATGAACGACACCCGCGTGCTGTATGTCGAGCCGCTGAAATGGCTGGCCCGATTGCAGTCCGCAGGCGTGGACGCGGTGGCCAAGATTGAGGTTGAGGCCGGTCACAGTGGCATTTCCGGCCGTTACAAGCAGTGGCAGGAGGTCTCGTACGAGAACGCCTGGTGCATGGACGTGATGGGTCTCGCTCATTAGGTGTCATGTCCACTAGCTGAGCTGGTTCGGGCCATCAGGTGGCCATGCGACTAGGCTCCTTGAACTATGGCAAAGACATATAAAATTGCCGTCATCCCCGGCGACGGCATTGGCAAGGAAGTCACTCCGTGGGCCCAGAAAGCGCTTGAAAAAGCAGCTGAAGGTGTAGCTGACTTCGAGTATGAGAACTTCGACTTGGGTGCCGAGCGTTACCTGCGTGACGGTGCTATTCTGCCGGAGGACGAAGAGGAACGTATCAAGGCGAACGACGCCATTCTGCTCGGGGCCGTGGGCGATCCGCGCATCAAGGCTGGCATTCTGGAGCGCGGCCTGCTTTTGAAGCTTCGCTTCGACCTTGACCAGTACGTGAACCTGCGCCCGTCCAAGCTTTACAAGGGCGTCACCTCGCCACTTGCCAACCCTGGCGACATCGACTTCGTGGTGGTGCGCGAAGGCACCGAAGGCCTGTACTGCGGTGCGGGTGGCGCTGTTCGTCGTGGCACTCCGCAGGAGGTGGCCACCGAGGTGTCCATCAACACCGCCTATGGCGTGGAGCGCGTGGTGCGTTACGCCTTCAAGCTGGCCATGAAGCGCAAGAAGCACGTCACTCTGGTGCACAAGAAGAACGTACTCGTCAACGCCGGCGATATGTGGCAGCGCATTGTAGACAAGGTCGGTGAGGAATATCCCGAGGTCACTCACGATTACCAGCATATCGACGCAGCCACCATCTTCTTGGTCTCCGACCCGAGCCGTTTTGATGTGATCCTCACGGACAACCTCTTCGGCGACATCCTCACTGATGAAGCCGGTTCCGTGGTGGGTGGCGTGGGCTACTCCGCCTCCGGCTGCATCAACGCCTCCGATGAATATCCGTCCATGTTCGAGCCGATTCACGGTTCCGCTCCGGATATCGCCGGTCAGAACAAGGCCAACCCGACTGCTGCGATTCTCTCTGCCGCCATGCTGCTCGAGCACCTCGGCTTCGATGATGCGGCCAAGAAGATCCACACCGCTGTGGAAGCGGACATCGAGGAGCTCGGCTCCACTGTGCGCTCCACCGACCAAGTCGGCAAGGACATTCTGGCCCGTATGTGATGTCTCTGGTTCCCCTCAAGGAGGGGAGCCAAGTACTCTTATACTGGTCGCATGCACATGCGACATGGGGAATGCAAAACGCCGGGCGGCAAACTGGTTGCCGTGAATGTGGCCGTCGACGAGGATGGCACAATCAAATCCTGCCATATCAGCGGTGATTTCTTTATCGAACCTGATGTGACCACCCCCACCCGCTTTGCGGGAGCCCCCACCAGCGGGGGCGAGGCTTCGGAAGCATTGATTCATGACCTTGAGCAGGCTCTGGTTCGAGGCGGTTCGTTGCAATCCGTATTGGATGCGCACTCTGATTGCCGGCTTATCGGCACAGACGCATCAGCCATCGAAACCGCATTCCTCCGAGCTATAAGCAGCGAGCTTACGCCCCCGCCGGCGGGGGATCCCGCAAAGCGGGTGGGGGTGGCCGGCACAGACACCACCGGAACTTCTGCATCCGTCGATACACAATATGGGCAGACCGACAAAACCGCCGAATATCAGTCCCGCTGGAACGAGCTCAAGCGTAACCTCACCGTTATTCGCGACGATCCACGCACCCCAGCCGAGCAGATGGCCATCGATGAAATCTGGGCCCGCGAAGTCGCAGCGGGGACGAGGCCGCCCACCATCCGATTCTGGGAATGGGCCGGTGCGGCCGTGGTCATCGGCAAATTCCAGTCAGCTCCGGACGAAGTGCATCTGGCCGTGGCCGAACAGCTTGGATTCAGCGTGGTGCGGCGCTGCACCGGCGGCGGCGCGATGTTCATCGAGCCCGGTAACACCATCACCTATTCCCTCTATGCGCCACTTGATTTCGTGCATGGCATCAGCATTGAGGAATCATACCGGCTGTGCGATTGGTGGCTGGTCGAGGCCTTGCGTGGTCTTGGTCTTGACGTGCGATTCGCCGGGCTGAACGACATCGCCTCCCAATACGGCAAAATCGGGGGAGCGGCACAACGGAGATTCCCCGGAACCGGTAACGCCGGTGAGTCGGGCGCGGTGCTTCACCATGTGACGATGGCATACGACATCGATGCGGCCAAGATGGCCCGTGTACTCAATACCAGCCAGGAGAAACTTTCGGATAAGGCAGTGCGATCCGCCGTTAAACGAGTGGACCCGATGAAAAGTCAGACCGGTCTCACCCGTGAACAGATTATCGATGATTTACTCGCATGGTTCACCCCTGCTCAATTTCGCGGTGATGCCTCGTAGCGAGGGTCGCGGTGGCTCCGTGCGATAGATGGAACGTCGCTGTCGAATCCCGCGGGTCGCGTTACAATATGACGGATGACCGATGACGGCCACACAGATAAGGACGGTGCAATGAGCTTGGAAACGCCAAATGCTTTTGCTGATGAGGAGAACATCCTGCTGCATACGGCACTGTTCAAGCAGGTCTCGCCCAGCGAAGCCGAAGAACTGTTGCCGTATCTGAAGCACGCCGCATACGACAAAGGCGACTACATTTTCTCTGAGGGCGATACCGATCACCGTATGTATCTGTTGGAGCGCGGCCGGGTCAAGCTGGTTCGTACTTCTTCCGACGATCGTGTGCAGTTATTGTCCATCCATGCGCCCGGTGAAGTGCTGGGGGAGATTCCGGTATTCGATCCGAATGGTGGTCCCCGCACCGCGTCGGCTGTGGCCATGAGCCATGGCACGTGCGTGGTCTGGTTGGAGCACGACACCCTGTTCTCCTGGCTGGACGAGCATCCGCGTGTGGCCATCGATATGCTGCAGGTGATGGCTAATCGTCAGCGCGATAACAATGAGCGCATCTCCGACCTGGTGTTTATGGATGTGCCGGCGCGTTTGGCCAAGACCCTGCTCAATCTTGGTTCCCGCTTCGGTGAGCCGGTGGAACAAGGCCTGAAAGTGCCGCATGACCTCACTCAGGAAGAGCTGGCCCAGCTGGTTGGATCCAGTCGTGAGACCGTGAACAAGGCGTTGATGGACTTCTCGAATCGTGGCTGGATTGCGCGTGATGGCCGATCGATTATCATCTTCCAGCCAGGCATGCTGATTCGGCGCTCGCGGCGCTAACGGCACGTTTCTTCGCGATTTGCTGCATATCCAGTTGCTATTCAGCAAACGTTATACGAGTGCGGTTCTTGTGATGATTGACCATTTTGCGGGGCCGAACACTCGGTTGGTAGGGCGGGCCATTTAGAATGGGGCCCATGCCCAAAAAGAAGTCCCTTACAGTTCGTCGTGTGCTCGTTCTGCTCTTGGCCTACATCATGCTTGCCGTATGCGGTGGTGTGGCGACCAGCGTGCTGCTTATCCCAGGCGTCATCGGTGCCAATAACGTAGCCAAGGCAGTGATTCCGTCACTGAAGGTCGAGAACGTGGACTTCGATGTGACTAGTCTCCCGCAGAAGTCGACGATGTATGCGAGCGATGGCACCACCGTCATTACGGATTTTTACAGCCAGAACCGTATCGTCGTGCCGCTGAAGAAGATTTCCAAGGTCATGCAGCAGGCCGTGGTGGCGCGTGAGGATCGCCGTTTCTGGACCCATGCCGGCGTGGACGTGCAGGGCGTGATGCGAGCGTTCATCAACACCTATCTGTTGAAGGGCGATCAGCAGGGCGGTTCGTCGCTGACCCAGCAGTATGTCAAGAACGTGCTGCTTATGCAGGCCATTGAAGACAACGATTCGATTGCCCAATACCATGCCACGGAAGACACTGTGGCACGTAAGATTCGTGAGATGCTGATCTCGGTGCAGATGGAGAAGAAGTACACCAAGGCCGAGATTCTGCAGGGATATCTCAACATCGCCCAGTTTGGTAGCAACCTGTATGGTGTTGAGACCGCGGCCCAGCGGTACTTCAGCGTGTCCGCCGCCGACCTTAATGCAGTGCAGGCGGCTACGATCGCGGCCATCACCAAGAACCCGAACAAGTATGACCCGCTGATTGAGGCGAATCAGGAGGAGAGCCAGAAGCAGCGCAATCTTGTGCTGGATCTGATGGCACAGGAAGGGTACATCAGCGAGAAGGAATGCACGGAGGCCAAGAACACTCCGCTTAAGGACACGCTGAAAGTACAGGACGTCAATGTCGGTTGCCAGGATACCGGCGATTACGCTTTCTTCTGTGACTATGTGGTGCACCGTATCCAGAACTCCGAGGAGTTCGGCAAAACCGCTGCCGAGCGTAGCAAGTTGCTGCAGGAAGGCGGTCTGAAGATCGTTACCACGCTGGATGTTGACGCCAACCGCATGCTTATGGACACCGCGCGTAACACTATTCCGCCGGACGATCCCAGCGGTATGGAAATCGCAATCGCCGCAGTGAAACCGGGCACTGGCGAGGTGCTGGGCTTTGGTCTTAACCGCCACTATGACGCCACGCCTGAGGCCGCGAACGACGCTACCAAAACGAGTCAGAACTATGCGGTCGATGCCATCGATGGCGGTGGCAGCGGCTGGACGATTGGTTCGTCCTGGAAGCCCATCAATCTGGTCGCATGGATGGAAGCGGGTCATTCCATCAACGACAACTTGCAAACCACCACTGCGTACTCCACTTCTGATTTCAGCTGCGGCAGCTACACCGGCGGTAGCGAACTTTGGAAGGTGCAGAACGCGTTCGGCACGACCGTGAACCCGGAAAGTCCGTTCCTCGGTCTGGTTCGCTCGCACAACACCACGCAGGCTTCCATGGGCACAATCATGAAGCTGTGCAAGGTGGCTGACACCGCCACGGAGCTCGGCTACCATGACGCTAGAACCGGTGAGACCATTGAAAAGACCTCTTCGTACACGCCGTCCATGATGGTCGGTTCAGTGAATGTTTCGCCGTTGACCATGGCCAGCATCTTCGCCGTGTATGCCGCAAACGGTGTGCAATGCAACCCGATCGCTATCACCAAGGTCACCGACGGTGACGGCAACGACCTGAAGGTGCCTTCCGCCAACTGCCATCAGGCGGTCGATCCGGAAATTATTCAGACACTTGCCTACACGTTGAACCAGGGTGTGACCAGGGCCGACGGTCAGGGCCATAACTTCCAGCTCAACAACGGGCGTAAGTCCTTCGGTAAGACCGGTACGAGCGAAGACCTCGCCGTATCCAGCGGATCGTTCATTCCCAACCAGATTGCCGCTTTTGCGTCGGTGGGTGATGCACAGGCTCCGTATTCCCATCGTATTGCCAACATCCGCATCAATGGTGTGTACAACAGCTACTGGGATGGTTCAACGATTGCAGCACCGGCATTGCGCAACTTCCTCAATGCCTACGCGGATGCGAAGCAATTGCCGATTGATAACGACTACGGTCAAGGTGTTGCGAAGTACATGACCAGCGGCACTACGTTCGGTATTGCCGGACGTTCGTATAGTACGAGACGGTCAACCACGACGAATAACGATAACAATAACAATGATTCGTCCACGAACAATGAGTCGAACAACTCACAGAACGATCAGTAACACATGACGTATTACCTACATATGTGATTGCTGGTTACGTAGTTGACGGGCGCGGGCCTTTTCGGGCCTGCGCCCGTCTTACAATAATGACGGATATTGTGCCGACTGCACCACCGGTATCGACCGGCATCGGAAAGGGGAGCGATGAGCGACGATGAGACGACGCACGGCAATTTTGATTTCCGAGGGTTCGATGTGCCCGAACTGGAGGCAGTGACGCTTGCCGCAGCGGCGGACGGCGGCAAATCTGCAGGCTCTGGGAAATCGGGTAAGTCCGGTAAATCAGGCAAATCCAGCAAACATAAGTCAGACCAAGACAAGAAAGGCACAACGGTGGCTAAAGAAGAGAAGAAGACCAAGAAGAACCGTCCGGGGCTGTTCACCCCGATGGAGCTGCGTGGCCTTACCGTGCGTAACCGCATCTGGCTGCCGCCGATGTGCACGTATTCCGCCTATGCGCGTGATGGCAAACCCACGCCGTTCCACTACCAGCATTATGTGTCTCGTGCCTTTGGTGGCTTTGGGCTGATTATTGCCGAGGCGACTGCAGTGGCACCGGAAGGCCGTATCTCGCCGTGTGATCTGGGTCTGTGGGAAGACGGCCAGATTGACGCTTGGCGCTGGATTGTAGATGGTATTCGTGAGGCCGGAGCGGTGCCAGCCGTGCAGCTCAACCACGCTGGACGTAAGGCTTCCACCGGATGCTTTGCAGTGGGATATGAGAATCAGAGCGTGCCTGTTGAAGCGGGTGGATGGCCTACGGTGGCACCGTCCGAAATCGCTTTTGGTGGGTTGGATATGCCGCGTGCACTGTCCGTGGATGAGATTCATGGTATCGTCAGGGCCTTCGCCGCTGCGGCTGGCCGTGCGGTCGCCGCCGGGTTCCAGGCAATTGAGATTCATGCCGCTCACGGGTATTTGATTTCCCAGTTCCTTGATCCGCTGAGCAACGAGCGTGACGACGAATACGGCGGTGATCTGAACGGTCGTGTACGTTTTCTGCTGGAGATCGTGGACGCGGTGCGCGGAGTTGTTCCCGATACTTTGCCGGTGTTGGTGCGTATCTCCGCGACTGATTGGGCCGCGGGCGGCTGGGACCTGGATCAGACGATTCTGGTATCCAAGATGCTCAAAGAGCATGGCGTGGATCTGGTGGATGTGTCCACCGGCGGCATCGTGGCTGGCGTTTCGATTCCGGTCAAGCCGAACTACCAGGTGCCGTTTGCCGAGCAAGTGCGTGCCAAGGCCGACGTGCCGGTGACGGCGGTGGGTCTTATCACCAAGCCGAAGCAGGCGGAGAAGATTCTGATTCACGGCGAAGCTGATGCGGTGGAGATTGGCCGTGCTGCGCTGCGCGACCCGAATTGGCCATTGCGTGCCGCCCACAAGCTTGGCGTGCCGGTTGCCGAGGCGCCTTACGCACCGCAATACGTGCGTGGCGTGTACTGAGTGTTGTGTACATAGGCTCCCGCTGGCGGGAGCCGGCCGGCAAAGCCGGACTGAGGGTGGTTAACGTACATACGGTCGACCACCCTCAGCCTCACTGTGTTCGGCAGCTCCCGCCAGCGGGAGCCGGGATATCTAGATTCGCAAACTACTCCACGTCCACGCCGACGGCGTCGGAAACATGCTCGAATCCATCACGGCGCAGCAGGTTGGCTAGGCCGCGCTTCAATACGGTGATTTGCTGCGGGCCACGGTACATCAGCGAGCTGATGAACATGACCAGGCTTGAACCGGAACGAATCTTCTCATAGGCCTGCTCGGGGGTGAAGACGCCTCCGATGCCGGCGATGGCGAACCGGTCGCCATAGTCCTTGTACACTTTGCGAATCAGCTCATTGCTGGCCTGCGTGCACGGGCCGCCGGACAGACCGCCTTCCCAGTCGCGCGGAATCTCAAGCCCGGTGCGGTCCTTCTGCAGATTGGCGATGGACAAGCCTTGCACATTGTGCTCGGCCAGCACATCGAGCAGTTCCTTGTACTCACCCCACGGCTTATTCAACGGCATCTTGACCAGCGTTGGCTGCGGGCGATCGATCTTGTCGAGTGCGGTGAACAGTCGGTCAAGTGCCTCCGATGTGGAGGTGAACGGTTCACCCACGTGTGTGTTCGGACAGGAGACATTGACCTCCACCATTGCGGTACGGCCGGCGGCACGGCGCATGGAGATGCAGTAATCCTCGATGCCTTCGTCCAAATCGCCGCACTGGTCGTCGTTGGTGCGGGCGATTGAGACGGACACCTGCATTTGGTTTGCCTGGGTCCATGCCTTCTCGGCGCGCTCGATGACCTTGTCCGAGCCGATGTTGGCGAGTCCCACATGCACCATCATCGAATCGTATTCGGGCAGACGATGGAACCAGGGCTTGGCGTTGCCCGGGCATGGACGGGAGGTGGTGGAGCCGACCGTCTCAAAGCCGAAACCGGCGTTGTCAAGCAGCACGGGCATCTCGCAGTTCTTGTCGAGGCCGGCGGACAGGCCGAACGGGTTGGTGAAGTCGATTCCCATCACATTCGTCTCCAGAATGGGATCGGTGTAGTTGAGCATCATGCGCTCGGCAAACAGCAGTGGCGGCATGTGTTTGGCCACGGAGCAAAATTCGATCATCTGATCATGCGCTTCATCGGGGCGATGGTTGAACACGAAGTTCGGCTTGATGATGTGCTTATAGCCAAAAGTGAACAGGTCAGTGGTGGCTTTGTTGACGGCGTCGTGCCAAAAGCTTTCAGAAACGTAAGTCATATTGCCCATTGTCTCACGTTTCAGCAGATTGTGACTAGCATGGTGTTCCTGTTCTTTAAGTTCGACTTTCTTGGCTCCCCTCTCTGAGGGGAGCTGTCGCGCAGCGACTGAGGGGAGATTCGTGGGGTGCTGCACGGTGGCTGAAGGAAGTTCGGAGCATTACATGTTGACAGTCCTGAAAAATGTGCGTTTTTGCGCGGTTCTGCAGGAGTATAGGTTTGAATCGCCCGGAATTTTCGGGAAATTGTCCCCAAAACGCTCAAGCCGGTTTGGTTTGTGAGCTTTTGTGTGCGATAATGTTCGCATGATTTCGTCACAACGTCAGCATCTCATCTTGAGCAGGCTGCGCACGCGCGGTGCTGTGCGTATTACTGCGCTATCGAAGGAGCTGGGTGTGTCAGCGATGACCATCCGCCGCGATATCGCCGAACTTGCCGACAAGGGTTTGTTGAAGCGCGTCCATGGCGGCGCGGTGACCACTAGTACCTTGCTGAGCGAGCCTCTGTTCTCCGTCAAGTCCCAGATGGACATCGGTCTGAAAGATGCCATTGCCCAGGAAGCTATCAAATACGTGGCTCCTGGCGACGTGATCGCCATCGGCGGCGGCACCACGGCCTATGTCTTTGCCCAGCATCTGCTCGAATCCCAGCAGTCCAGCGGCATCACCATTCTCACCAATTCAATTCCAGTGGCCGAGTTGGTGCAGGCCCTCGAATCCAAGGATGTGGAAGTGATTGTCACCGGCGGTGTAATCACCCGCTCAAACTCGCTTGTCGGGCCGATTGCGGACAAGGTCGTCGCCTCGCTGCGCGTCAACACTGTATTCCTCGGCACTCATTCAGTGTCGATTCCCCGCGGCTTCCTCATGCCGAACTCGCTTGAGGCCGCTACCGATATGGCGATGATGGACATCGCCGATCGCACCATAGTTTTGACCGATCACACCAAGTGGAGCTGCACGTCGCTGTCGCTGTTCGCGCGCTTCGACCAGGTGGACACGGTCATCACCGACGACGGTCTCGACCCTGACTCCGCCGCCAAAACCAAGGATTTGGTAAAGGAACTCGTGCTGGCCCACCAGAGCGAGACCATTGAGGAAAGTGAGTAACACCCATGGCTGATTTCGCCAACTACACCCCCGGAGAGTACGCGAAGAAGCATATCCGCATCACGCCGACGACGCTTGCCGACGGTCGTGACTTCTTCTATCTGGACGACGATCCCGAGTTCGTCTCCGGTGCCAAGACCCGCGAGCTCAAGGATCCGCGCCCGCTGGACTACCGTTTTGCCCCGCACCTGGACGCCGACGGCAACGAAGTGCCGTACGCCGCTCCGCAGATGCGCCGCGACCCGCTGACCGGTGACTGGATTCCGATGGCCACCGCGCGTATGAACCGCCCGATCACCGCTGGCCCCGGCGCCACCGCCAAGGGCAACCCGCTGGCCGCCCGCAAGCCCGGCGACCCGTATCAGGACGGCGAGGTGCCGGACACCGATTACAACGTCGTGGTGTTCGAGAACCGCTTCCCCTCCATGGTGCGCGTGCCCGGCGTTTCCGAGGACGTGACCTACGTTGACGGCAACCCGCTGTGGGAAAAGAAGCTGGCCGCCGGCCGCTGCGAAGTCATCTGCTTCGATCCGAACGAGAACGGCCTGCCGGCTGACCTGCCGGTGTCCCGTCTGCGTACCGTGGTCGAGGCATGGGCCTTCCGTACCGCTGAAATCTCCAAGATGGAGGGCATCGAGCAGATCTTCCCGTTCGAGAACCACGGTCAGGAGATCGGCGTCTCCCTTGCCCACCCGCATGGTCAGGTCTACTGCTACCCGTTCATCGCCCCGAAGATGGAGAAGGAACTCCAGCACACCGAGGCCTACCACGAGAAGACCGGTGGCAACCTGCTTAAGGACATCATGAATGCCGAGCTCGAGGCTGGCGAGCGCATTGTGATGCGTAACCACTCTTGGGTTGCTTACGTGCCGGCCGCTGCCCGCTGGCCTCTTGAGGTCCACGTGGCTCCGGTTCGCGACGTGCTCACCTTGGACGAGCTCAACGACGAAGAGCGTTGGGACCTTGCCTCCATGTACTCGCACCTCCTGAAGCGCGGCAACGCGTTCTTCGACAAGGGCGACGGCAAGGGCATGGACCTGCCGTACATCGCCGCATGGCACCAGGCCCCGATTCACGACGCTCGCCGTGAGAACTACCGCCTGAACCTGCAGTTCTTCTCCTTCCGTCGTGCTGCCAATAAGATCAAGTACCTCGCTGGCTCCGAATCCGGCATGGCCGCCTGGATCTCCGACACCACGCCGGAACTCATCGCCAAGCGCTTCCACGAGCTCGGCTCCATCGATATCGCCGACTGATAGAAAGAAAAACACCAATGTCTGCTGTTGAATTCATTGAGCCGCTGACCCATGAAGAGGGCGTCTCGCAAGCCACCAAGCTGTTTGTGGACACCTACGGCGCTGCGCCCGAGGGCGTGTGGGCTGCTCCGGGCCGTGTGAACCTGATCGGTGAGCACACCGATTACAACGCCGGCCTGTGCCTGCCGATCGCTCTGCCGCACCGCACTTTCATCGCCCTGAAGCCGCGCGAAGACACCAAGGTTCGCGTCGTCTCTGGCGTGGCTCCCGACAAGGTCGCTGAAGCTGATCTCGATGGCCTCAAGGCCCGTGGCGTGGACGGCTGGTCCGCCTACCCGACCGGTGTGGCTTGGGCGCTGCGTCAGGCTGGTTTCGACAAGGTCAAGGGCTTTGATGCCGCCTTCGTCTCCTGCGTGCCGCTGGGCTCCGGCCTGAGCTCCTCCGCCGCCATGACCTGCTCCACCGCTCTGGCTCTGGACGACGTGTACGGCCTTGGCTACGGCGATTCCGACGCCGGCCGTGTGACCCTCATCAACGCCGCCATCAAGTCCGAGAACGAGATGGCCGGCGCCTCCACCGGCGGTCTTGACCAGAACGCTTCCATGCGTTGCACCGAGGGCCACGCGCTGCTGCTTGACTGCCGTCCGGAGCTGACCCCGCTGGAGAACGTCTCCCAGCAGGAGTTCGACCTCGACAAGTACAACCTCGAGCTGCTTGTGGTCGATACCCAGGCTCCGCACCAGCTCAACGATGGCCAGTACGCTCAGCGTCGCGCCACCTGCGAGGAAGCCGCCAAGATTCTCGGTGTGGCCAACCTGCGCGTTACCGCCGACGGCATCTCCAAGGCCGATGACCAGTTCCAGGCCCTCAAGGAAACGCTTGACGCCCTGCCTGACGAGACCATGAAGAAGCGCGTGCGCCACGTCGTCACCGAAATCGAGCGCGTGCGTTCCTTCGTGCGTGCCTTCGCTCAGGGCGACATCAAGGCTGCGGGCCGTCTGTTCAACGCTTCCCACGATTCGCTGGCCGCCGACTACGAGGTCACCGTCCCCGAGCTGGACATCGCCGTAGACGTGGCCCGCAAGAACGGCGCCTACGGTGCGCGTATGACCGGCGGCGGCTTCGGCGGCTCCATCATCGCTCTGGTTGATAAGGGCCGTTCTCAGGAAGTCGCCCAGAAGATTGCCGACGAGTTCGAAAAGCAGGGCTTCCACGCTCCGCGCGCCCTTGCGGCTTATGCCGCTCCGAGCGCCAGCCGCGAGGCCTGAGCTACTTACTTTGGCTCCCGCTGGCGGGAGCTGTCGAACGTAGTGAGACTGAGGGTGGTTTGTCGTATACAGTGACCACCCTCAGTCAGCTTCGCTGACAGCTCCCGCCAGCGGGAGCCCCCCTCCTCTTCTCTTTTTCCCCTCCCTATCGTGCCGCGACACGCGGGGCGTACTTACGAAGAATTTCGAATCGTATTACGGTTGCGGATTGTTTTGAAAATCGCATGGCTTCTGCCGAAATCACATGGCAGGCCATGCGTTTTTTTTTGTTGCCGTCGTTGGCCCGGACGTTAGGGGCATATCGACATTTCGCGCGACGGCAATGATGAAGAGACAATCCGAGAGAGGTTCCGTTGTCCGCTACCCAGACAACCCCTGAAAATACTACGTCCGCCGGTGTATCCGGCCACACTATGAATACGAGCGATGCCCGCGAATCCTTCGATGAGGGCAGCAACAGCAATATGTCGGCTACTCAGCGGCCCAGCCGAGGCGAGTCCGGCGTCGCGGTGGTGCGTTGTTCTTTGCCATCGGTGTTGACTCGGGTGTTGTGCTGTTCTTGGCCGCGCACATCATCGTGATGGTGGGCATTCCGTTCATCCAGCAGTCGGCGCAGTCCGCTGCGCTCAAATCGTTGCCGGGCCGCATGGCTGCTGATGGCAGCACCATTCTCAACACCATGCAGCAGGTGTGCGGTGCCATCTCCACCGCTGTGGCCACCTGCCTGCTGGGCCTGGGTCAGACCGGCTATGCGGCCGGTGGCGGCACCAATGCCGCGCAGGGCTTCGTGGACGGTTCGCGCTACGGCTATATGTTCGGTTTGGTGCTTGCGGCAATCGTGCTGGTCTTCTCCTTTATGCTCAAGGGCGGCAAGGAAGAACCGAAGCTGGTGCCGGTGCAGGTCGACGGCGGTGCGGTTGAGAGTCTGGCCGTGTGAACATGGCCCAACGGACCCGATGATTCCTGAGAGTCCGCGAATCCGGAAATGGAACGGCATGAATGGCGTGATGCAGGTTTGTGACTTGTCTGAGCTGTTCCATTCCGGCGGTATTGGTGCCTGGCAACGGTCAGACGACAGACGATACATGAATCGGTAATGAACATAAATGGCGGGTGTCTTCCCTATACTTGGGGAGTCACCCGCTTTTCGTATACGACCAGGGAGAGCCATGAATAAGGCCATCATCACCGTCGTCGGTCAGGATACCGTCGGCATCATCGCGCGCGTCTGCACCTATCTGTCCGAGCACAACGTCAACGTGCTTGATATTTCGCAGACCATCATCGACGGATATTTCAACATGATGATGATTGTCGACTATGCCAATGCGGACAAGGACTTTGGCGCCATGGTCGGCAACCTTGAGGATCTTGGCGACGACATCGGCGTGCGTATCCGCTGCCAGCGTGAAGAGATCTTCACCAAGATGCACCGTATCTGATTCTGATATAGCTTTCGATTCCCTCCCGCTGGCGGGAGGTGGCGCATAGCGCCGGTGGGTGGTCTCATGTTGGATACCCCCCCCGGTCGGTTTCACCGGCAGCCCCCGCCAGCGAGGGCGAAAAAACAACCGTAAGGAACACACCATGCTGAATATCATGGAGGTCCACGAGACCAATCAGATGATCGAGCAGGAGAAGCTCGACGTCCGCACCATCACCATGGGCATCTCGTTGCTCGACTGTGCGACGGACAACGTCGACACGACTTGCAACAACATTTACCGCAAGATCACCACCTACGCCAAGGATCTCGTCTCCACCGGTCAGGCCATTGAGCGTGACTACGGCATCCCGATCGTCAATAAGCGCATCACCGTCACCCCGATTTCACTGGTGGGTGCCAGCTCCTGCAAGACGAGCGAGGATTTCGTCAAGATCGCGCATGCGCTGGATAAGGCGGCCAAGGAAGTCGGCGTCGACCTGATCGGCGGCTACTCCGCGCTCGTTTCCAAGGCCATGACCCCGGCTGAGGAACTGCTGATTAAGTCCCTGCCGCAGGCGCTTTCCGAGACCGACATCGTGTGCTCGTCTGTGAACGTCGGTTCCACCAAGACCGGCATCGACATGAACGCGGTCGAACTGCTCGGCCACATCATCAAGGACATCTCCGAGCGCACCGCCGACAACGACTCTTACGGCTGCGTCAAGTTCGTGGCGTTCTGCAACGTGCCTGACGACAACCCGTTCATGGCCGGTGGCTTCCACGGCGTTACCGAAGGCGACGCGGTCATCAACGTTGGTGTCTCCGGCCCCGGTGTGGTCTCCCGCGCACTCGATGCGGCCAAAGGCAAGGACTTCGAGTTCCTGTGCGAGACCATCAAGCGCACCGCGTTCAAGATCACGCGCGTGGGCCAGCTTGTGGCTCAGGAGGCTTCCCGCCGTCTTGGCGTGCCGTTCGGCATCATCGACCTTTCCCTCGCTCCGACCCCGGCCGTGGGCGACTCGGTGGGCGAAGTGCTTGAGAAGATAGGCCTCGAACAGGTTGGCGCTCCCGGCACCACTGCGGCCTTGGCCATGCTCAACGACCAGGTCAAGAAGGGCGGCATCATGGCGTCCTCCTACGTGGGCGGTCTGTCCGGTGCGTTCATCCCGGTCTCCGAAGACAAGAACATGATTGACGCTGCCGCCTCCGGTTGCCTGACCCTCGAGAAGCTTGAGGCCATGACCTGCGTATGCTCGGTGGGTCTTGACATGATCGCCATTCCGGGCGATACCTCTGCTTCCACCATCTCCGGCCTGATCGCCGACGAAGCCGCCATCGGCATGGTCAACCAGAAGACCACTGCCGTGCGTGTGATCCCTGTGGCGGGCAAGGGCGTTGGTGAAATGGCGAACTTCGGCGGCCTGATGGGCTACGCGCCCATCATGCCGGTCAACCAGACCAGCTGCGAGGCCTTCGTGACTCGTGGCGGTCGCATTCCCGCTCCGATTCACAGCTTCAAGAACTGATTCAGTAGGGTATCTGCCTTCAAAGAGGTACCTCTGGCTCTTCGCGGAGAGCTATCTGCTTTCAGAGAGGTACCTATATACGGAAACCTCGAGTATGCGCGTTGGAATATCAACGTCCATACTCGAGGTTTCTTAATTGAGGTGCCCCTTTGAAAGCAGAAAGCATTCTGCAAAAGCCCGAATGCACCCCCTCCGAAGGCGGATATCGATTTGGATGACCTTTCGAGAGGTCTATTCCCGTTTCGAGGGGCTGATTTCGACCTTTCTGGAGGTCTACTTCCGTTTCAAGGGGCTGATATATGCGAAGACCCCGAGTACAAGCGTTGATATTTCAATGTCTGTACTCGGGGTTTCGTCCTTTGACAGCCCCTTGAAACGGAGATAGACCTCCGGCGGATGCCGAATCAGCCCCTCAAAGCGCCGATAGACCCATCTTCTGCGTTCATTTCCACAATGATGGTCGTGCTGCGAGGCTCAGGGTTTCCTCCCTCACGCCTGTCGGCGTTCGTTCGGCGTCGCTACTCGAAGGCCCACCGGGCCTTCTCCTCACGCTCCG
>OKOG01000177.1_pt1 | contig 11404 bp, 8 predicted proteins | sample 1610191 | NCBI WGS metagenome assembly OKOG01 (sample SAMN04436628, study PRJEB24849) | human gut metagenome | biome: human gut; feature: NICU; material: stool | host: Homo sapiens | place: USA: Saint Louis, MO | collected 2012-04-22
TTCAAGATGAATTAACTCGAGGGAAAAATAATAGAATCGCTGAAAGATATATGGATGTAGGAGGAAAAGGAACCCATGTTTCAGTCGGATTGAATATCTTAGGTAAAGAAAATAACTGTACGGGTATTACCGGAGAAAATAATTGGAATGAATTAAAGAACTTACTAATTAAACATCAAACAAAAAGTTCTTTCTATACAGTGTCTAAAGAAGACGTGCGAAATAATATTGTTCTTACAGATGATGGTGGAAAAGGTAGTTTCATGATTACAGAATATGGTTTTAAAATTAACAAACAAATTATTGATGCATTTTTCACTCAGGAATTAAATCAACTGTCTTCTAAGGATACGGTAGTAGTTGCAGGAAATCCATCTCTTCAAACACCAGTAGAAGTATTCGCTTATTTACTTGATAAGTTAGAAGAAAAAAAAGTTCAATTAATTGCTGATGTTTCAGGAAAATTTTTAGATGAAGTATTAAAAAGAGCTGTCTTCTTAATCAAACCGAATAACTATGAATTTTCTGAAATTATAGGTGAAGAAATTCTTTCTTTGGAACATTGTATTGAAGTATATCAGAAGAAAAAGTCAGTACTAACCAATATGAAATGTATTTCTGTATCTATGGGAGAAAAAGGATCTGTGTTACTAACAAATGATGAACAATATATATTTAATTCACCAAGAGTCAAAACAGTAAACGATACTGGCAGTGGAGATGCGTATGTCTCTGGTTTGGTTTACGGTTTTTCGGAAAAATTACCCTTAAAAGATATAGGAATTTTGGCAACTGCAGTTGGTGCTGCTAAAGCTGAAGAAACATTAAGTACAGGATTCTCAAAAGAACGTGTTCTAGAATTAAAAAAATTAGTTCAATATAGAAAGATTGGTGAGTAAACATAATGCTATACTACGGAGAACGAGTAAAACTGTGTAAATTTATCAAAAAAATGTATGATCGTAAATTTACAAATGCAGCAGGAGGAAATGTCAGTATAAAAGTAAGTGATGACCACTTTATCATGTCACCAACACTAATGTCTCAAAACTATCTTTGCGATTTAAATCCAGAACAAATTTTGGTCATTGATAAAGAGAAAAATATCATTGATGGTTATGGTGGAATTACACGTGAAATTAATATGCACATGGCTGCTTATGAAGAAAATGCAAAGATTAACTGCGTAATTCATGCACATGCTTTGAATTCAATGGTTTTTGCAAGTATGGGATTAGATATGCCTAATATTAGCGAAGGAACTCAAAAAATGGGAGAAATCAAATGTCTGGAATTTGCTCCAGCAACCACTCCTGAGTTAGCTGAAAAAGTTAGAAAAGAAGTAAGACAAGATCAAGCTATACCGAAATCCTATCTGTTACGAAAACATGGTGTTCTAGTAGTTGGAGCTACTTTAGAGAAAACCTATGATATGCTTGAGCGACTCGAATGGAATGCATACATCGCCAAAGAATATTTGATTTTTAAACAATTAGGAATAACAGGTATAGATGACCTTGTTGAATATGATTATAACACAGAAGAGTAAAGAGACTCTAGTTTCAGGATAAAAAAGAATAGTAGCTTGGGATTTAATACGGACAAGGATTATAGGATTCTTGTTCGTATTATTTTTTTTGCTATCAAGCAAACAATACAATACTGTATTAGAATAATTTATACAGATACGTAATTGTTCATAGTTGAACATTTGTGGAGAGTGTAAAATATTTTGTGTAAATGAATAAAACTATACAAAAAAGGAAGTCCCTTCTGTAGAATAGAGTTACCACAACACATTCACAGAAGAGAGGACTTCCCTATGAACGATTTTACTACAGAAATTCTAAAGACTCTAGCGAACAAAGGCGATTTGAATGAATTATTCCGTGTCCATTTGGAGAAAGCAGTCAATACGCTTCTCAAAACGGAGTTAACGGCTTTCCTAGATTACGAAAAGTATGATCGCATTGGTTTTAACACGGGTAATTCTCGTAACGGCTCCTATGACCGTACGGTCAAGACCGAGTATGGGGAACTTCATCTCCAGATTCCGCGCGACCGCAATGGCGAGTTCAAGCAACAGACTGTTCCTGCTTATAGACGGACGAATGACACGTTAGAGGAGACCGTCATTCACCTCTTCCGAAAAGGTATTACCATGTCGGAAATCGCAGACTTGATTGAGAAAATGTATGGGCATCACTACACGCCCCAAACCATGTCCAATATAACAAAATCATTTACAGAAGAGGTAACGGCGTTTAAAGGGCGGGAGCTTCATGACCGTTATGCTGCTATTTATATGGACGCAACGTATATTCCGTTAAAGCGGAAAACCGTCGCCAAGGAAGCTATTCATATCGCAGTTGGCATTCGCCCGGACGGATCAAAGGAAGTATTGAGCTATGCGATTGCACCGACTGAATCCATCACGATTTGGGATGAAATTTTATTGGACCTTCAAGAGCGCGGTTTGAAAAATGTCCTCCTGTTCATCACGGATGGCTTAAAGGGGATGGTAGGAGCGATTAGTCGGTTCTATCCCAAAGCTCGTTTTCAACATTGTTGTGTACACGTTTCCCGTAATATCAGTCACAAAGTGCGTGTCGATGATCGTAAGGAAGTCTGTGATGATTTTAAAATGGTGTATCAAGCCTCATCTAAAGAGGTGGCGTTGGAAGCACGTGGTGCTTTTGCGGAAAAATGGAAAACCAGCTATCCAAAAGTGGTTGAATCGATTCTTTCGAACGATCACTTGCTCACTTTCTATGATTTCCCCTTGGCCATACGCAAGAGTATTTATTCTACGAACTTGATTGAATCCTTTAATAAGCAAATCAAGAAATACAGCCACCGCAAGGAACAGTTCCAAAACGAAGAGTCGATGGAACGTTTCTTAGTCTCGTCTTTTGATACTTACAACCAAAAATTCCTAGGTCGCAGTCATAAAGGCTTTCAACAGGCCGAAGGCGAACTTGAACAAATGCTAAGCCAACTGATTGAGAATTAGAAACAATCTGCAGTAGGGAAGAATCATTTACACAAAATTATTGACGCTCCCACAAGTTTACAATGATTCATTCTTTCCTTGTTTTTTATATTCTCCTTAAAAAATTATTCTCCATTAATAATTTTCCAATTTTCTTCTTTGTTTAACAATAGATTGTATTGAAAACTATTTGTCACCTTTTCAATTTCATTTAGGTATTTTACTACGATTTTTACTTGTACCGAACCGTCCTTTTCAAGATAAATAGGATTGGTTATTTCTACAAATCTAAGATCGCTACTAACTTGGCTCATAGATTCATTTTCACTATAATACTCTAGCTCTTTTTCAGAAGCAGTTGGATAAAGTTTGAAAAATGTCTCTAGAAACTCAGTAATTTCTTGCGTTGTTTTTGCATCAATGTCAGAATCACTTTCTACTTGTTTTACTTCATATTTTGCCTTACCTGGCTTACTAATCATAGTTGGTAAACTCGTCACTATATGATTTTCTTTTTCATCTTCAAATATCTTCACTCGATACGCAGAAGAAATTTGTTCTGACTTTTTTCCTTCTGTAATCTTTTGGTCTACTAAAAATGAAACGACAAAATCTTTCGAACGTTTTTCAACATCTAGAATTTTTACTGAGTTTACTTCTGAACTAGTGGGAATATCTACTCGAACCATATCTTGACTCAAAGCAAGGCCTTCTTCTGTAAGGTACTGTCCAAGATTACTCATTCTCTTTTCAATTACTTCCTTGTTATTCTTCCATGAAAAGTATTCTTTCACAAAATTCTTTGTAAAACTTTCAACTCCAGAAGTATTTATTACTTTTTCTTTTACAACCATTTTTACGTGAGTTGTATGCTGATCAATGGCGGTGAAATTTTTGTAGATACCAAAAGCAAGACTACATGACAGTAAAAGCCAAAGGGCAAGCACCATTTTTCGATGCTTGCCCACTGAAATTGTCCGCTCTTTTTTCTTTTTTGACATCTTTTCCTTTTGAATCCGTTCAATTTTTATCTTCATTATTTTTCCTCTTTTCTCTTAATTGTATCGGCCGGCTCCAATCAGATGCTGCTGCCAATAGCTTTCTGTAAGATTCGTCCAACCCACTGGATTTCCTGCGTGAAACATGCGATTCTCTCCTGCATAAATACCTACATGAGTCACATAAGTACCGGCATCATAGGTTGAGTGAAAGAAAATTAAATCACCAGGTTTGGCATCTTTTAAGTCAATATGAGTCATGACATCATACTGATCTTGAGCCACCCGGGGAAGTTTCAGACCAACTTTGGCATAACACCACTGGGTCAATCCACTACAATCAAAACCCGTTGCGGGACTCGAACCGCCAAATACGTAGGCAGTACCTTCATACTTAAAAGCCTCGTCAAAAATCCCTTGGACTGTTTTATCATCAAACTGTGTCGTGGTCAGGTATTGCTTCACTAATAGGCAATAAAACATATTGCCATAGTTATAGCGCCACCCGCCATTTTCTTTAATCGCTATTGGGTTGGGGTAGTCTACTTTTTGACCACCCGATTTTTCCTTTGAAAATGATTCGGCTAAAGTAAAACTATGCTTCTTCCCGTTTTTTGCGACATAATTCAAATAGCCGCCACCATAGTTATAGGCTTGAATAATACTATCTTGATCACACCCTAGTTCTTTGGAGCTCTTAACCAAGGAAGCAAAATAAATACATCCCTGCTTGATAGATGCTTCGGTACTTAATGAATTTGGTGGTAAACCCGCAGACTCAGAACTTTGCATGACGTCCTCCATTGTGCCACCAGATTCAACTTGGATGATTGCCAAAAGAATTGGTACATAGTCTAATATGTCCGATTCTTTAGCATATTTTTCAACCATTGAGCGATGTTTCAAGACTTCTTCTGAGACACTATTGCCACCAGGAGAAATACCAGAAGTACCACTCCCCTCACTATCTTCCCCAAACAATAAGCTCACACACATCAAGATGCCCATAAAAGAGAGCATCAACATGGTTAACGAAATGACACTCAATTCTTTTAAATTCATTTTTTATCACCCGACTTTGGTTTTGGACGAGCCTTCATTATTCTTTGTACTTTTTGATTGGCTCTCTTCGGAAGAGTAGATCGTTGCTTAACTTGCTGGAAAGAATTTTTCTTACTTAATAGTTGGTTATTCTCTCTCGCAACCAAATTCTGTTTAACAAGTCTTCTCCTTACCTCAGAATTCGGTTTTACCATCACAATCCGTTTTGGAAGTTCATTTTTCAGTATCCTATCCTTCTGAGGTTTTGGATCCTCTTTTATCGAAACATTACTTCTTCTTTTTCCATGACGGTCTGTTACTTCGCCCAAGTTTTTTCGCTTTTCATCCATTTTCTCATCTCTGCGTTGTCGTTGTTTGTCTCGCAGCTTCTCTCGATCTGCTTTTTCTTGAACAAGCCCTCGCTTAAATTCTTTCGGTGCTTTTTTCGTCTTTTCCAGACCTTTATGGAGGATGTATTTCAAGTTGGTCGGCGTATTCCGTACCTGATCCTTTACTTGTTTTGCCTTATCTTTCACCAAAGCCTGGGTATCCAGAACTTTGCCTATTTTTCTCCCAGTCAAATTCATTCGGGATTGTTTCTTATTATTTGAAATTGGATTCTCCTTAGCCGAGTCTGAGGATACCTCGCGATCGTTAGGTAATCGTGAATTCTTTCGTAGAGAAGAATCGGATGGCTTAAATTTGGGTTTTGATTGTTCCTTTGCCAACTTATTCCCAACTGCTGCAGCACCGCCAAAAGCCAGAGTTCGGCCCACATTTCGATTGAGTTGCCGCAATTTACGGTTCATCAACATTTGCGGTCTTCGCATGACCCGTCTGCCCATTGACTGACTGTCATTACTCTGAAGGTTGAACATACTCATAATGTCACCCAATTTGAAATAGATACCGGCAAAGGTCACAATTTGTAGAAAAGCTACCATAAAGAAGGGATAGGTAGCCGAAATATTGAAAAACATCGTAGAAATACTGAATGCAGTCGTAATCACCAAGGTGACACCCGCTCGCATCATAATCGTATTGAATAAACGAATAATCGCCATCTTGCCCAAACTCTCATAAGTCGGCAACATGGACAATAAGAAACTAATTGGCAGAAACATCGCAAAGATAATGAAGAGAATTTGCGAGAACAACATAATCCCTGTTAGAAGAAAAACAAAGAAGGAAATGCCAATATTGAACAATACCAAAAAGACCACGATCCCTAAACGGTTCATGGTCTTGGTAATACTGAGATTCGCATTGTCATTGTCTTCAATCTCTGCCTTGACCGCTTCTTCCCGATCTTTGCCTTTGTTTTCATCTGGACTCACAGATAGAATCTTGTTGACCCGGTCTTCACCAATTTCTTCTATGTTGGAATCATCAAATTGCAGTAGTAACCAAGGTTGTTGGACTTGAATCGAAAACAAACTATCCCGAATCAAATCCACACTATCTTTTCCTTGGCTTTCTGAATTGGGTACAACGATCTCGGTTCCAAGGGTAAGGGCCGCTTCACTAACATCTGAGCTAAAGTCATTGATTTTTGTGATATAGGTAGGCGCATAAGCAATGAACGAACCCGATAGTAGAAAAATCATCACAAAATTAATCACGGCTCGAACTGCTTTCGTGGTTTCTCGTTTTAATAATCCGGTATACGCCACATACACCCCCAGAGCTAAAATCATCAATAATAGAAACCCAAAATAAAATCCGGAGGTCTGGAGTCCATTTTCAGTAATATCAGCCAATGTTTGGATATTCTTTCCAATACTTTCAGCCGTATCCGAAATGAAATCTAATTTATAGGCTTCTTGAACCACATAACCCGTGGCGTTCGACAAATACAAACTCACCGTCCAAATGAAATTAGTAATGGCATAAAGACCATACATCACGCTTTTCCCTAAGCCATCACCCCAATTCCAAGGCAACCAATCCCAAGAGCTATCCACAAAGAAATCTAGTTGATAGTTGTTCAGTGAATATTTGGAATATAGATTTCCTGATTCAACTGTATCATCAACTAGCCCTGTCGCCTCGGCTACCGTACCAACTAAACTCAATAGAACTATCAGAGTGAGTATGCTAATAAAAACGATTCCCACAATCCGAAAAAGTTTCTTTTTCATCCCCTCACTCCATTCTCTCTTGAACAGGTGGACGGGTATCAAAGGCATGGAAGAGTTCTTCAAAGACTGGATGTACCTGAACCACGCCTACCCGACCATACAAATCCTGCATCAAGCATTGGCCGTTTTCCAAATCTCGTAGGCGTTTTTGATTACTTTCATCTTCTTGATCCAACCCAAAAAATTCCAAAGTCTTCTTGATTTCATGAATATCGGTACTACGAAAAGCAAATTTCAATCCGATATTATTCTTCAAGCGTTCATCCAGTAAATCGTCACTATTTTGCGTGACAAAGTAAACACCGGCATTCATGGCCCGACCAGCACGAACGAGCTTATTTGAAAGGGTCTTTCCTTGAGCCACTTGAAGAAAACTCCAAGCCTCATCCAGGTCCACAATCTTGAAGATTTCTCGATTACTATGGATAAAATCCAAGGCAAACGTGGAAATGACGATTAGCATAGAGACACTTAGCAACTCCATCGTGGTATATTCTTCAAAAGTGGTTTCTGCATCTGGTAAAACCAAATCCGCTACTTGAATGATATTCAACTGCTTATCTAAACTAATTGATTGGGTAATCGAACCATCTGAGAAAAGCAAATGGGCAAAATCATAATCGGTAAAGGACTCGATATGATCGGCGATATTTTCCGCGACTGGAGAGTTCTCCTTTCGAAGCTCATTAATGACTTGCAGCAATCCTCGTTGATCACTTTGGGTAACCGTCCGAATGGCTTTGCGCAATACTGGAAACTTCTCCCCATCCCGACTGGAAATTCCTGTTAAAAAAGTCAGGATATCAATTGCTAAACTTTCTGAATCTTTCTTTTTCTTCATAATCACATAAGGATCAAGTAAGCCTTGATTTTCTGGTTTACTAGTCAAGTTGAGAATATTGATTTCATCCGCAATTTCTGGCAAGTTTTCTTTCCAACCACCTCGTTCTCCTTTTGGATCGACAATCACAGCTTGGCCACCAAAAAGAACAGCATAGTAGACCAAGAGATTGTTACTAAAGGATTTTCCGCCACCGAGTGAACCAAGGAACGCAGCAGCCAAAGCATTGGTAACTGAACCCTTGACCCCTTGTGAAGCTAATGCCGGTTTCAGGTAAACATTCCGCCCCGTATCTACATTGTAGCCAAAGTAGATGCCTTCTAATTCCCCTAGCTTTTGAGTAGCCCCAAAACCAAGTCCCGCTAAAAAGTCAGAAGTAACATATTGGATATAATCGTTCATATAGCGTTTGCTTGAGGGCAAGAATTCTTCATGTAGCCCCATCATATCGCCAAAGGGTCGGACTAGTTTTACATTAGTATCATCATAAAAATCGAACACTTCATCACAACGGCGTTTTAATTCATCCACGGATTCCGCACTCACTCGAACTACATAACTTAATTTGTACATCGACTCCTTGGATTGATCCAAGGTAGTTTCCAACTCATTTACTGAATCCAAAGCATCTAAGACATTGGAATTTGTCTCATTATCGGATTGGTAGGCATGGTTGTCTAAATCTTTCAGTTCTTTTTTCTTATTGCGAACAGTGGCAAGAGCTTTTTTATTGGTCACAATCTCCACATTCATTGAAGTATCAATGGGAAAAGTGAATTGTTGTTGCTGGTAATAAAAAAGTTCTGAAGAAGGAAACTCCATCTCCCCTACAATCGTATTGATTGTCAAATAGGCTACATACGATTCATGATTTTCATGTTCCATGCGTAAGTACCGAGGATTTTCTTCAATCAAGCAACGACTAGGATGTAATAAATCATAACGTTTCACCAGCGTTTCTGATTTTAGCTTTTTCTTTGGTAGCTGAAATTCATATTCTTCAAACGGTGTGCCTTTTTCGCCATAAATATGTTCAATTAAATACGTCAGATCACTCGGTGTGACCCGTCTGACTTTGAATCTTCTAGCCAATTTACTTTCCATTAGTTTTTCAAGCTTGGTATATCGGCGAATTTCTTCATTGGATAAGGAAACAAAATCACCCATCAAATGATGGTTCACCCCATAGACAAATTCTTGAAGCCCAGAAAGGAAAGATTTCTTGAGACTCTTTAAATTGACCTCTTCATCTGTTGCAATTAGTTTAAAGCCAATAAAAAAGCGATAATCAATCTGACTATCGCCAATCATAGATACTAATGTATCTGTTTGAAGGTCAATTCGTTGTTTCGCGACTTCTTTGAGTCTGCCTGTAATTTCCTTTTTTGATCGTTCTTGCGTGGCACGAATACTACTTTCTGTGGCAATTTGTAAGGCATGGATCTTGCCTTCACGATTCTGAGCAATCAATTGACGAAAGTTATCGTGCACTTGATACTTCTGTTCAGGCGATAAGAAGGAATAGTTATAAGGCACAAGTTCATAGTAGGCAAAACATTCTCCCTCTTGATTAAAGACAAGATTATTTTCAACATACTTAATCGGGTACATAGTTCACACTCCTTACTAGAGTGATGGGTTCATCCCATCGTTTCTTCTGTTCTTTGACCTTCTTTCCTGCAAAAGTGACCTTAAACCGTAAGTGATAACTGAGAAAGGATCGTAAAAATCCCAGTGGTTTCTTACCATCAAAGGTTTTTTGCGACATGAACCAAGTGACCACCACCGGTATGCCTAAGTATTTTAAAAAGGCCCCCTCTATCATAGATAGCGGAGGCACATGGGCAAAAACGATGACAAACAGCAAGGACAAAACAAACCAAGCCATCTGATTAAAGGTCACAGGAAAAGGTAGCTGAAAGTCATTGATTGCATAAATGACCTTTTCAACTGCCCAGATACTGGTGTAGCTTTTTATTTTTTTCATATTCAATCGGCTCACTTTCTAATATAATATAAACATCATGCTTAATTTTTTATGGAGGTATATATGCAAAACTTAATAACAATGGCAAGTGGAACACTTAACGAAGTTTACTCGGGAACTGAGATTGCAACTTTATTTGCTGAATATGGAGCAGAATTTAACTCTTCTGTTCCCTTTATTTCGACTCCCTTTCCGAACTTTACTTCTAAGGCTACCGCGATTCAAAATAATTTACAATCTTTCACAGAAGAACAGCAATTTAAAATTATAAAAGAGCTTTGTGAAAGTGTGCTTGCTCAAAATCCAGCAAATAAAGACGTTGCTAAGATTTTAAAACTGTTACTAAAAAATTATGGTTCAGTTTATTCTAATGATAAAATAGATAGAAATATCATCAATGAAACTAACACTTGGTTGACTGCTTCCTCAAGAGCAAAAGAAGAATTTGAAAAAGCCATACAGTCTTACGACAACAGCATCTATAACCGTTATACTTTAGACAGTATCAGGCTGGCCTTTGAGTTTTTTATGCAGGATATTTTAAAAAACTCAAAGTCTTTAGAAAACCAGCCTATCGAAGGAGAACTCCTGCCCTTATTGAGAAAAAAGGGCATTCCAAAAGAAATAATCAATTTGGTCCGTTTAATTATTAAAGGACTTATAAGCTATCAAAATGAAAATGTTAAACATAGTCAAACATTCACTGACCTAGAAGTAGAATTTGTTATAGAACAAACTAGTATTCTTATGAAGCTATTCGCAAAAATTGAAAAGATAGAAAATGAGAGCTGATAAAAATCAACTCTCTTTTGCATCACTGAACCTTTTTCTCTTTTCATACTTTCGAAATAGATACTCACATAAAATCATTGCTGAGTTCGCAGTAAGGATAGCTTCTTCTTCATTAATTACAATCCTCCTGGAGCCCTGAGCATGGGCATCACCTTGACTATTCCTCATCTCAAGAATTTTGTCTGACAAAGTGTTTAGAGCACCAACTAAAGCTTTTATTCTTTTATCCATATCTTTGTCAATTTTTATATTTAGTCTTTCAAAGGCTTGATTTCTTAAGTCTTTAGACCTTACAGTATTATTATCAATGCTTTTTCCTTTTGTGTTCTCAATGATATATTTCAAGACTTCATCAATCATAGTGTTTGATTTTGTTAAAACAGAATCGAAATCTTTATTTTGAATATCCTTACTTATACGAGTAGGAAGTTGTTGAATATACTCTAAATTCACTTCTTTCGAAAACTTAGTACCATTAAGCAATCTTGCACTATCTTTCTTATGATATGCCTCTTCAATCAATAGAGTCACAAGTGGATTCATTTTAGGTGACTTATATGAACTTGGATTTTCAAATTGGCGAATAGAAGCAATTTGCTTCATAGTTTCATT
>OKOG01000187.1_pt1 | contig 9606 bp, 8 predicted proteins | sample 1610191 | NCBI WGS metagenome assembly OKOG01 (sample SAMN04436628, study PRJEB24849) | human gut metagenome | biome: human gut; feature: NICU; material: stool | host: Homo sapiens | place: USA: Saint Louis, MO | collected 2012-04-22
TCGTTGTATTTCTATATGTAATTGGCGCCTGAACTTTTTTAAACAATTGTCTTATACTCACTATATTATTCCCTAGACAGCTTTGATACCTTTCTTCTACAGTCCATTCTACATAACCAACCAACAACAGTCTAACCGTTTTTTTCATTTTCTCTCCTCCTATTAAAACAATATGCTTCCATTGTGACCATGCACAACAAAAGCATATCATTCAATCTTTTAACAAACAATCTAATTTCAGATTATTTGAACTGTTTAGAAAAAACCAAAAATATATCTTTTTAATTATAAATCGCTTTAATCGGATCCATCCTCGAGGCACCAATTGCTGGAATAATCCCGAAAAAGATACCTGTGAAGACCGAAACTAATGTTGAAATAGCAAAGATGGACGGCGTAATAATTGGCGTAATCGAAATATACCCACCGACCACAGTTGCCAATAAATAGCCGCAGCCGACACCAATCAAACCACCAATCAATGTGATAAACGCTGCTTCCATTAAAAATTGGAATAAAATGACTCGTGGTTTAGCACCAATGGCCCGACGAATCCCGATTTCTCGTTTCCGTTCCGTGACAGACACATACATGATGTTCATGACGCCAATTCCCCCGACTAATAGGGAGATTGCAGTAATTGCCATCAGAAACATTGTCATACCCGTGACCATTTCTTCCATTTGTTGTTGGAGTTGTTGGTCTTGGTCATTTTCTTTAAACGTTCCTTTCACTTCAGGATGATTTTCACTTAAAATAGTGATTGCCTGTCCTAAAATTGCTTCACGGTCCGCTCCCTCACGAACCTTAATATTGATGCCACTAATTGCTTTTGTTTTCGCTAATTTATTGTATGATTCTCGAGAAACAAAACTACTCATAGCAGTTGCCCAATCATCGTTCATACCCAAACTATCTAAATCTTTTGGTGCTAAAATACCAATCACCTTGTACATATAACCACCAATTGAAACAGCTTTTCCAATGAGTTGGCTAGGATCATCAAGCCGAATTTGCGTTTCAAAGATATCATGATTTAAGACAATCGCATCTGTATTTGCATCGCTCGGTTGAAAATCACGACCATATAAAATATCATTCTGCCCTTTAGTCGACGTAATGGATAAATTCGCTTGCGCCCCAAAATAATCCATTGGTACAAACAAATTGTCTCCGCCCCCCATCATTGATTCACCATATTGAGGATAAATACTTTCAATTCCTTGAATGTCTTGTAATTTTTTCAAGTCCACTCGGCTAAACGTATAATCTGGCTCTTCATAGGACATAAAATTGTCACTGCTACCATCCGACATTGTATAATGAATCTTCAAAACATCCGCGTTCACTGCACTGGATGCCTTCACAACTTGACGCTTCATCCCTTCACCTAGCGCAGAAATCGTTACGACTGATGTAATCCCAATAATAATCCCGACCATCGTTAAAAATACCCGCAACTTATGCGCCTTTAAGCTTAAAAAAGTACTAACAAATAAATTAGCAATCATCTAATCACCTCTTCTTCCAAAAAGCGACCATCTTTCATATGAATCACTCGTGAGGCATATTTTTTCATATCTTCATCATGTGTCACCATGACAATTGTTTTGCCCTGTTCATTCAATTCTTTCAATAATTCCATGATTTCTGTACCCGTTTCACTATCCAATGCCCCAGTCGGTTCATCAGCCATAATCAATAATGGATCATTCACCAAGGAACGAGCAATGGCTACTCTTTGTTGCTGTCCTCCAGAAAGTTCAGTAACTTTTGATTTGGCTTTTGTTTCCAAACCGACAATTTTTAGGTATTTTTCAGCAATCGCTTTTTTCTCAGCACGGCTTTTTTTCCCTTCATAAACACAGGGCAATTGAACATTTTGACTAACATTTAAGGAATTAATCAAGAAAAATTGTTGAAAAATAAACCCTAGATATTCATTGCGAAAGGCTGATTTTTTATTTTCAGACAATTTTGAAACATCTGTTCCTGAGAAATGATAGCTTCCGTCTGTTAAGCGATCCAAGAAACCAATAATGTTCATCAGCGTTGTCTTACCGCTGCCGGACTTCCCCATGATTAAAATGAACTCTCCTTGATGGATGGTCAAGTTCAATTCTTTTAAAACATGTAGTTTTTCCTTACCTACCGGATAGAACTTGTTAATGTCCCGCAATTCAATGAGGGGTTGATTTGTATTGTTTGCTTCCACCATCAAGCCCTCCTATTTCGACGCATCTGTCATTGATTCGTTGGTTGCTGATTCATCAGAAGCAATCGCTGCATCTGATTCCACAATATCACCGACTTTTACTGGTTTTTTTGAAGAAATAACCACTCGGTCGGCTGATTCTAAGCCAGATTCAATCGCCATTTTGTCGCCATTTTCTTGCCCGACTTGGACATCACGACGAATGATGGTTCCAAAATCATTCACTAAAACGTAGGCCTGTTCACCCTCTTTTTGAATTGCTTTTTTCGGTAACTCAATCGCCCCTAAATCGCCTAAATCAATGGTTGCTTGCATATGATAGCCATTTTTGACTTTGTCTAAATTGGCCAACGCAATTTTGACGCTATAACTAGACATCGTCGTGCCGCCCTCTGGATTGCCACTCGCGGCATCGCTGTTGCCTTCAGGAGGATTATCATCGATGTAAGAAATTGAGCCATCCACAACCACATTGTTGGAAACAGAAGTTAGTTTAGCTTTTTGCCCAACACTAATTTTAGTCAAGTCCTTTTCATTCACTTTTCCAGCTAAATAAAGATCTTCTGAAGTTAACCGTAAAATCGGTGAATTGGCATCTTTTACTTCTGGAATTGATACGCGACCTTTGAAATTAGCCTTTGTGGAAATATATTGCTTCGCTCCTAAATCCGCTAAGGTTTCATTGGTAAAGGTAATCTCTTCATCTACCGCATCGACTTCTGTTTGATATTGTTCATTTAAATCATCACCAGACATCGTGCGGTCTTCTTCTTTAGTTTTATTAAATTTATCAATGGCCCGATTCCACTTATTATAGATATTCGCCCGCTTCGTTTCTAATTTGGCTAAGCTATTTTGTTGTGCCTCAATTTCTTTTGTTACCGCCTCATCTTCATAAGTAAATAATTCTGTGCCTGCATCTACGACATCGCCGTTTTTCACCTTAATCTCTGGATCCTTTGTTATTTTTTGATCACGCGCAAAGGCTTCCATTTGTTCCGGTTGGATGACACCGTTAATATAAATTTGTTGCAAGTCGGGAACGTCAAAATAGTCAATTCCCCAGTCATCTTTAGGCGCTTGCTTGACAGCTACTTGTTGTGCATTTTTATTTAACGCATTCACAGTTACGATGCCCCCAACCGCAATTACCGCAACTGCCCCCAATATAATTATCGTTTTCTTCTTCATTTTCTTCGTTTCATCTCCTCATTCTGTCTATTTTCCCCAACAAACTAAATTGCTCGGTCGTTCACTTATAACTATTTAACCATGCTTGAATTCAAGAAACAAGGGCATTTCTCTAGGCCTTTAGTCTGATTTATTTCATTTTTGTTCATTTTTTTATTTATTTCACGACAATAAATAACCATTGTTGGGTCTTTGTGTTTCAACAATCTAAAAAGGTTATTTTTATGTTATTTATAACTAAACTATGCGCAATCGAGATTTTTTGCTTCTTTTTTTATTTAAGGTACACTAGAAGAAACAATTGAAAGTGAGGGCTTGCCATGAAAGTCATTATTTTTGGCGGTAGCGGTTTTTTAGGTCAACAAATCGCGAAAATTTTAGTCCAACGCCAACATCAAGTCATCAGTGTTTCACGTCATGGAAAGCCTACCACGCTCTCCGCATCTTGGAGCCACCAAGTGCAGTGGGTATGCTCCGATGTTACTCGTGACACGAATTGGCAAGAACAAGTCCAGCGTGCTGACTGGGTCATTGATACAGTAGGTATTTTATTTGAAAATCCACGAAAAAAGAAAACCTATCAACGGCTAATTCTGACGCCCGTGAAAAAAATCAGCTCTTTTTTAGCACAACAAAAAAAGCCAGCTAAGTTTTTATTTATTTCAGCCAATACTGTTCCTTTCCCTTTGAGAAAATATATGGAGGCCAAATTGGCAGCGGAGGAACTAATCCACCAAGAAGTCGCCGAAGCAGTGATTTTTTATCCTAGTTTACTCGTAGGTCAAGAACGTACCGGCACCATACTTTTTAGTAAATGTATTTATTTTTTTAAGAAAATCCCCTTTTTAAAGAACTTATTTATTGGCTATGATCCCGTGCCTGTGGCAGAAATGGCACAAGAAATTGTTCACGTTTTAGAAGGCGGCAATTCTATTTACACACATAGAAGGACCCGTTAACAAGTTATCTCCCAATCGTCTCTGTCTAGAGGCGGTTTTTTTGTGTTACAATACAACTGTTCGAAGGAGAGAAGAAGCATGAAAAAAATTGCCATTATTGGCGGCGGCATTATCGGAATGACGTTAGCTAATTATTTAGATCCACAAAAATTTGACATTACCGTTTATGATGAAGGGATCGGCCAAGCGACTAAAGCGAGCGCTGGGATTATTTCCCCTTGGCTATCCAAACGTCGGAATAAGAAATGGTACCAATTAGCGCGAGAGGGCGCTGCCCTATTTCCAAAGCTAGTCAAAGATTTTCAGCTGACGGAGGATATTTATCGTCAATCAGGGACAGTCATTTTGCGTCCGGCAGCTGCTTTGGCAGACTTAGCCCATTTGGCAGAAGAGCGTAAGCAAACTGCACCCGAAATTGGAGAAATCACGATGTTGTCAGCGGTTCAAACAGCGAAGTTCTTACCGCTACTTAAGGAAACTCCCTCACTTTTTATTTCTGGCGGCGGTCGCCTAGATGGACCAGCTTATCTAAACCATCTTCAGAAACGCGCCGAAGCTAAAGGGGTCACTTTTTGCTCACAACGGGCGCACTTTCGACAACTGAATCAAGGGTGGGAAATTGTCACAAATTCAGAAAAAAAGAGCGTTGATTTTCTCGCTTTAACACCTGGTCCTCATTTAAAGGAATTACTCGCTACTTTAAATTTATCTGTGGACATTCGTCCCCAAAAAGGACAATTATTAGTTTTCGAGACCCCTTTTACAAACAGTCAGCAATGGCCTGTTGCTATGTTAGATGGCGAAGCCGATTTAATTCCTTTTAATCAAGGAAAAATTTTATTAGGTGCCACCCACGAAAATGAACAAGCCTGGGATTTAGAAGAGACTGTTAGCGCTTTTCAACAACTAACTTCTGGGACTGCGCCATTTCTAAAAGAAGCAGAGCAGCTTTTTAAGCAACCCATGCATTACCGCGTCGGTACACGTGCTTATACATCTGATTTCGCTCCGTTTTTTGGTCCTTTGCCAGAAATGCCCCACCTTGTGGTTGCTAGCGGACTTGGTTCATCAGGACTCACTACTGGCCCATTCATTGGTTACCAATTAGCTGAATACTTCAATACAGGTGCCTTCAAAGGAGAGCTTTATCAAAAACCACTTAGTCAATATGTAAAAAAAAAACCCTCACTTTAATCAGTGAGCGGTTGTTTTTTTCCCTTTAATTAAGAAATGTGAAGTATCTTGGTAGAAGGATTTTGTTATTATGCTACTTGTGGTCGCGCATAGCGTTCTACGTTTTGTTTAATATTTTTAACCGTTTCTGGATCTTCAATGCCTGTTACTTCAGCGATCACTGTATCAACACTTTCTTGGTCAAGCATTTCCTGTAATTGACGGCTTTGTTCATCTTCTGGATCATGATAATTAAAGACAATACCAATCATTGCTAATAAATGCGGCGACACTAGATTGCGTTCCTGTAATTCACGGATTGGTCGAATAAACCGTTCTTGCGCACCTAATTTTCTGATTGGTGTCCGTGCTACACGTGTAATAGCATCTGAAATATATTTATTTTGGAAACGTTGAATAATTTTTTCAATATAGGCTGCATGTTCTTGTTCATCAAAATTCCATTTAGCCACTAAAAGTTTACCAGTTTCCTGCAAAACTGATTTGAGTTGTGCTACCACTAAGGCGTCCTGCATCGCTTCGTCAATGGTTTGATAGCCTAACAACGCCCCTGTATAGGCAACTGTAGCATGGCCAGTGTTTACACTAAATAATTTTCGTTCAATATACGGCTCTAAATCAGCAACGTAATGAACCCCTTCTAACTGAATCTCTTTGGCTTTTCGGTTGGTATCATCAATGACCCATTCACAAAAAGGCTCAACTTGAACAAAAAGTGGATCTTCATGTTTTTGTAATGGAACAATCCGATCAACCGCCGCATCAGGAAAACCAATCCATTGTTCAGCATAAGCTGGGTTTTTCAAATATTTGGCCACTTCTTCTGCTAAAAAGGTTGAACCACCAATCATATTTTCACAAGCGATAATATCCAGCGGCTTTTGACAATTTGCTTCGGCACGTGCATCAATTCCTTGGGCAATTAATTCAGCAATTCTTGGTAAAATATTGGGACCAATCGCCGTCGTGACTAAATCGGCTTCCGCAATTGCTTCTACTACTTTTTCTGGTTCTGCCATGTTATTTAATCCGGTCACATTTTCAACGTTAATTTGTTGATGTGAGGCATCGGCCAATTCAATTGTATAACTTTTACGTTCTTTTAACGCTTGAATGATGGTTTCATTAACATCCACAAACGTAATATGAAACCCGTTTTTAGCTAAAATTTCGCCGATAAAGCCGCGTCCAATATTTCCTGCTCCAAAATGTACTGCGTTCATTCTTATTCTCTCCTTTAAGCAATGGCTAAATTTTCTGTTATTTCTTCTTTACTTAATGCATCGGCAAGTTGCACTACGTTATCCATATCACTACAATAAAGTGCAATTTGTTGGACTAATTGCAAATGTTCTTCACCGACTCCGGCAATCCCAAATAATACGGTAGCAATTTTTTCATCTTCTTCGGTGCCAAAATTAACGCCCTCTGGGACTTGCACTACACAGATTCCTGATTTTTTCACTAATTTTTTGGCTTCTTCTGTTCCATGAGGAATGGCAATAAAATTCCCCATATAAACAGATAGCAATTGGTCTCTTTCAATCATTGCTTCGATATAAGCGGGCTCAACACAGCCTGCCTCGACTAGTTTTTCGCCGCAAAAGCGAATAGCTTCTTCTTTTGTATTAAACTGTTGATTTAATTCAATTGAAATATTCGTAAGATTTTCCATTGTTTTCTTCCTCTCTAGGCACTTTCTTTTAAGAGCGAAACCACTGTTTCATATTTTTGGGGATTAACCATACTTTTTACTGATAAGTGTGTCGCTTTCGGTGCTTTTTTACGGGCTTGTTCCGTTAGTTCAGCTTTTGTGACAATTAAAGCCTGTGTTTGTTGAGTTAATTCATTAATATTAATTTTTCGAATCGGCATTGAAATTTTCTCTTTATCTAAAATTTCTTCTAAGACTTTCATTCCCATCGTTGCTGACCCGACACGGTCATCGTGAACCAAAAGAATTTCATTGACATTTGCTAAATCTCCCTCAATTTCAGAAGCAGGTGTTGCTTTGGAGGCTGTTGGTTGTGCGTCGTTTTTTTCTTTGGTACCTGATAGTTCAGCCACAATTTCATCATAACGTGGTGAGTTCAAGAAATTTTCAACTGCTACAAAGGTTGCATTAGGTGCTTTCTGTTTGGCCCGTTCTTGCAATTCCGCTTGTGTGACAATCAATGTATTTCCCTCATCGGTCAAATTATTAATAGCCCGATTCGTCACAGTTTGTACTAAACCAGCCTCTTGGACCTTTTTCCGTAAGATAGACGCACCCATTGCACTAGAGCCCATCCCAGCATCACAAGCAAAAATAATTTGTTGAATTCCTGACAATGAAGCACTACCATTTGTGACAGTTAATCCTTTTGATGCTGCTTTAGCAGCTTGGGTTTCTTTCACTTTTTGGGCAAATTCATCACTTTCTTCTTTCGCATCTGCTTTTAAAATGACTGCGGATACTGCAAAGGAAACAGCAGTTGCTGCCAAAACACCTAAAATAACTGGTAAGTAAGAACCCATTGGTGTCATTGCTAAAATAGCTATAATGGAGCCTGGGGAAGCGGGCGCACGTAAACCAGCATCTAACGTTTGGAAAACCAAACTACCTGTCGCGCCACCTGCAATAACCGATAAGAATAATAACGGTTTCATCATTACATATGGGAAGTAAATTTCGTGGATACCACCAAGGAAATGAATAATTATTGCTCCCGGCGCAGAAGATTTTGCCGCACCTTTTCCAAAAAACATAAATGCTAATAAGACACCTAACCCAGGACCAGGGTTTGCTTCTAATAGGAAAAGAATTGATTTGCCAGCCGATAAGACTTGTTCTGTCCCTAAGGGTGTTAAAATGCCATGATTAATCGCATTGTTTAAAAAGAGCACTTTTGCCGGTTCAATAAAAATACTCGTTAATGGAATCAAATGAGCATTTAAAATGATTTCCACACCACGTGCCATTGCAGCAGTCAGCGCATCGACAATTGGGCCAATCGCTGAAAAACCAAGTAAAGCTAACGCAAAACCAATTAATCCAGCTGAAAAATTGTTTACTAACATTTCAAAACCAGCTTTAATCCGATGTTGGAAATACTGATCAAATTTCTTAATTGTAAAGCCACCAAGTGGACCCATAATCATGGCACCTAGCATCATCGGAATATCGGTTCCCACAATCACGCCCATTGTCGCAATTGCGCCAACTACGGCACCGCGATCACCTGCAATTACTTTCCCACCAGTGTAGCCAATTAATAATGGAATTAAATAGGTCAACATTGGGCCAACCATCGTGGCAAAGGCTTTATTTGGCAGATATCCATCTGGGATAAATAGCGCTGTCAAAACGCCCCACGCAATCAACGCCCCGATATTGGGCATCACCATGCTAGATAAGGTACTGCCAAGTCTTTGGACTTTTGCTTTAATTGATACTTTATTTTTTTCTGGTACTTGTTCCATGTTTATTCCCCTTCTCTCAAGTAACTTTTCTTGTTGACTAAATTGTATCCGCTTTCCGAATCTGGAAAAAGTCGTACTTTGGCACAAACCATTGTGCCAAAAGTTGAAAGAAAAAAGCACGTGTTCTCTAGTTACGAAAACCAGAAAACACGTGCTTATTCCATTTCTAATAATTTCAATAATAAATGAACAACTTTTTATGCTATACTCAAATTGGCGACTTGCCTCGAAAGGAGGTGCATCACATGTACGAGATTGTCACAAAAATTCTTGTGCCTATTTTTGTCGGGATTGTCCTGAAACTTGTAACCATTTGGTTGGAAAAACAGAACGAGGAATAAACAAGTTGCTTTCAACCGCTGCTGTCTAAACAGCAAAAAAAGACACCCTACTACTGATAGGGTGTCTTTTTAGTGCATCCATGCACGACTTTGTCACAAGTTACCTTAAATTTATCATAGGGCCTATTTTTTGTCAAGGAATCTTCTTATCTTTTTTGTTTAATCTCTTAAATAAAAATATTTTAATTTCTCTCCCCCGGAGCGCCGTAAATCAAATCCACGCTTGAGCGCAGCCCAGCCTTGT
>OKOG01000198.1_pt1 | contig 8875 bp, 7 predicted proteins | sample 1610191 | NCBI WGS metagenome assembly OKOG01 (sample SAMN04436628, study PRJEB24849) | human gut metagenome | biome: human gut; feature: NICU; material: stool | host: Homo sapiens | place: USA: Saint Louis, MO | collected 2012-04-22
CGCCGTTGGTGGCGCCGAGCCCCAGAGACACAGTGACCGAGAGCGGGGTGGCAAGACCCAGAGCGCACGGGCAGGCGATAATGAGCACGCTGACTGCGGTGATCAGCGCGTGCGCCAGTTGCGGCGCAGGGCCAAGCGCAATCCATATGGCAAAGGTCCATATAGCGATGACCATCACTGCTGGCACGAAATACCTGGCGATTCTATCGGCCAGCTGCTGCACCGGAGCTTTGGTTGCCTGCGCGCGGGCCACCATCGCCGCGATTTGGGAGAGCACAGTATTGGCACCGACCTGAGTGGCTTGCATGACGAGGTCACCCTTGAGCAATACGGTTGCTCCGGTGACGGCCGCTCCGGTCGTTTTGGTGACGGGCTTGGATTCGCCGGTAATCATTGATTCATCGATACTCGCGTTGCCGGCCACGATGATGCCGTCTGTGGGCACGCGCTCGCCGTTCTTGACGACCAGCAGATCGCCGACGGCAATCGTATCGATGTCCATGTCCGTGAAATTCGCGGGATTGAGCCATTCCACGTTCTCTGGCGAAGCCGCGTTCAGCTTATGCGCGGTGCGAGGCCGTAGCTTGATTAGTGATTGCACCGCCTTGCCGGTGCCTTCGCGGGCCTTGGTCTCCAGCAGTCGACCGACCAGCACCAGGGTGATGACCACACCGACCGATTCAAAATACGGCTCGCGTGAACCTTCCGGAAATACCTGAGGGGCTACACAGGTCACCAGCGAATAGAGATAGGCGGCCGATGTGCCCAACGAGACGAGCGAATTCATGTCGGGGGAGCGGTGCGCCAGTGCGGGGAATCCGACCGCGTGGATCGGGTGGCCGCAGTAGAACATCACCGGTGTGATGAGAATGGCCTGCAGCCATGGATTCACCATCCAGTGCGGCACCAGCATCGGATTGGCCATGTGCAGCATGGTGACGATGAACACGGGGAGTGTCAGCACTGTGCCGATGGCCACTAATCGTGTCAACGATGTGATTTCCTTCGTGCGTTCCGCTGCCTCACGTCGTTCTGCTTCTGCGGAGTCCACCATCGGGGCTTCCGCTGATGCAGTGAGCGGGTACAGTTTGTCCGTGCCTGCGCTGGCATTTCCTTCGACCTTCAGCAGGCCGTGCACCATATTCATGCCGCAGGCAAATGGATATTCGCCGGCGGGCAATGCGGGCAATTCCACGTCGGTCACCGCATTGCTGGGCAGCATGGCATCGAGGCCGAGGTCGCCAAACACCACGTGAGAGGTGCATTCACCGGTCTCCTGCCGGTCGAATGTCAGTGTGATCGGTGTGCCCGCGCGCATACTCACCACGGCAGGGGAGTAGCCACCTTTGACGGTGATTGTTGCGGTCTGGCGCTTGCCGGAGGCGTCCATGGCCCCGGATGCGGCCTTCTGCGCGCCGAAAAAGAACCTGAGCACCAGCCATGTCAAGGCGGCTGCCGCAATCAGCGCCGCGGCGGTCGAGAAAAGGTTGAACTCCATCACCGCTCCTTCCCATCAGTATTATACCGAGCAACAGTGTATACCCTATACCCCTATGGGGTATATAATGGGGTGTGTTCAGCCGAAAGATGAGTATCAGGAGGCAGCGATGCACGGGTATGACGACGATAAGGCCAAAGTCATTGCGCGGCTGCGCCGCATTGAGGGGCAGGTTCACGCCATTACGCAGATGGTGGAGGACGATAAATACTGCATTGACGTGTTGACGCAGATTTCGGCATCGAATTCGGCGTTGAAGTCGGTGGCCTTGATATTGCTGGACGATCATCTGAATCACTGTGTGCGCCAGGCGGCGGTGCAGGGCGGTGAAGTTGCCGATAGCAAGCTTGAGGAGGCATCCGCGGCCATCGCGCGCTTGGTGAGGTCGTAGTTGGTCGTGTGTTTGGCTGTTGGCCCTGGTTGTCTGTCGTTATGCATGCGGTGTGATTGTCAATGCTGACGTTAGGAAACAGGAACATATCTACCGCCGGTTGAAGATGGTGGAATACTGGGAACCATGTTTGAACAAATGGGAACTGTGATTGTGGTCATCGCCGTGCTGGTGGTCGGTGCGGGGCTTGGGCTTTGTGCCGGCTTTTTATTGGGGCGGCATAAAGGTCAGGCTATGGCGCGTGATGCCAGGGCTTCGGAGCTGGAGGAGGCCAAAAGCTTGCTGGAGTCGGCGCATGGGGAGATTGCCGATTTGACCGCTCGCAATGCCGCTTCTCAAGCGCAGCTTGAAGGTGCGAACCAGCAATTGACGTTCGTGAAGTCGCAGCTTGCTCAGGCGCAGCATGCGGAACAGATTCGCATCGAGCGTGAGCGTGAGCGCGCGGCCGCCGAGGCTGAACAGAAGCGTAAGGCCGATGCCGAAGCCGCCGAAGTCAAGCGTGTCGAGCAGGAGGCTCGTCTGAAAGAGCAGAGTAAAGTGCTGGAAGCGCTTGCTCCTGTTGCCAAGAATCTCGATTCGCTCCAGACCAAGGTCACCCAAATCGAAGAAGGCCGCAAGAAAGAGATGGGTGCGCTCGGGGCTCAACTCAAGGGCCTGAATGATCAGCAGGCCCGGTTGGACAAGGAAACGAGTTCACTATCCGCGGCACTGCGCAACAATAAGGTTCGTGGTGCCTGGGGCGAGGCGCAGCTGAAGAATATTGTGGAGTCCGCGGGATTGCTGGAGCACGTTGACTTTGACACCCAAGTGGTGGTGTCCGATGCCGACGGTCGTATGCTCAGGCCGGATATGGTGGTGCATCTGCCCGGTGGCAAGACCATTCCGATTGATGCCAAGGTGCCGTATGCCGACTATCAGCGGGCTTGTGAGATTCCCGAGACCGCGGGCCCCGAGGAGTTGGATCGTCGTAACGACCTGTTGCGATCCCATGCCAAGGCGCTTCGAGAACACGTGCGTGCGTTGGGGGAGAAGGCCTATTGGAATGCGTTCCCCGTCACTCCTGATTTCGTTATCGCCTTTATTCCCAATGAGGCGTTGTTGCAGGCGGCGCTTGAGGCCGATCCCACGCTGATGGATGATGCCTTCTCCCGCAAGGTGGCCTTGACCTCGCCAGTGACCCTGTGGGCCGTGCTGAAATCAGTGGCCTATGCATGGCAGCAGCAATCGCTGACGGATGATGCCAAGCAGTTGTTCGATTTGTCTCGAGAGCTGTATGAGCGCTTCGCCGTGCTTGGCGACTATGCCACCAGGCTGGGAACCCAAATCACCAAGACGGTCAGTGCCTATAACAAGTTCGCATCCAGTTTGGAGCGACGCGTATTGCCCACGGCTCGCAAACTGCAAAAGCTCGAACCCACCAAGGTGCTCGAGGAAGTGCCTCTTATCGAATCAGACAAAGGCAATGTCAGTGAGTTATCCGCCCCCGAGGTGACATCGTCGGAGGATGATGAGCCGGTCAAGCTGACTGCCTCAGGCGATAGGCTTGAAGCATGACTGAATCTGGATTCCGCCCGACCGGCACCTCGGACCTCAATGTTTCACGCGACGCTTCCGCTTTTGCCATGCTGGAGCCGCGTGAGCAGCTGGCCACCCTGCTGAAGGAGCACGTGGTTGGCCGCCCGTTTTCGGAACTTGCCTCGGTGACTTTCGATCATCGTGCCGCCACGGTGATGGGTCATGTGCTCATTGACACTCTTGAAGATGCAGGCTATTCGGTTGATGATTTTGACGCCGTTGGTGCCTTGACTGCAGCTGCCGTACCCATGGTGTCTGCCATGATTCATGCTGCTGCTTCCCGTGGCGAGGATCTGGACGGATTCGTAATGGACTTCGTGTATCCCTCAATCAAGGGTCCGTCTATTGAAGGACGGCGCGTGATGCTGTTGGATGCATGGCTGTCCGAAAAATCGTATGTGCAGACCAGTTCGCTGGTTACCCTGCGTAATGGCAACGAACTCAGCCTCGACTTCGGCGTGGTCGAACAACTCGGCGCTCAGGTCGTGGCTATTACCTCACTGGTCGGCGGTGGAGCTAAAGACATCAATGTCATCAACCCCTCCACTGGCGAAAGCCACGTACTGCCATTCGTCCAGGTCTTTGACGAATCCGAGCTGAGGTAATTCCATTCGTGGCTTCCCCATTCGGGAGGCTGTCGGGCGCAACGAGCTGTGGTCGGCGCACGACGTTGATAATCTCCGAGGAGCAACTGTGCACGCACCCAACCAGATTTCCTTGGCGGCAAAAGCCTCGGGTGAACCGGAATTCCGTGAAGTCGGTCTTGGCCCATGGGCTGAAACCCATCCCGGCGAACCTCGTCCTGATGACTTGGCATCGCCTAATTACGATGTCCGTTTCGATTCTGCTCTGCTCGATGAGGGCGATCGCCGCAATGTGCTCGACCGATATCGCTACTGGACTGTGCAGGCCATCAAAGAAGATCTCGATGCCCACGGCCGCCACGATTTCGAAGTGGCGGTGGAGAACTGGACCCACGATTTCAATATCGGATCCATGGTGCGCACTGCCAATGCTTTTCAGGCCAAGCGCGTGCATATCGTCGGCCCGCATAAGTGGAATCGCAAAGGCGCGCTGATGACTGAGCTCTACCAGCACGTTGAGCATCACCCCTCAATCGCGGAGTTGGTGGAATGCTGGCATAATCGTATCGCTGGTGAAATCGCTACCGAACGGGCGCGGGCTGGGGCGGCTGCCTTAAAGGCCCATGCCATCGCCAGTGCTCATAATGGGGCGGAGACTGGTGCCGGCAATGGGTCGGAGGGCATCATCGGTAATTCCGGTGCAACTGTGTCCTCCCACGTGTCGGCGCTGAATGCTGTTTCGGCAGTTGCCGAGGCCACTGCCGAAATCGCACAGGCGGATGCCCGCATCAAGGAACTGGAAGCCGCTCGCATCATTGCTCTGGACATCATTCCGGGCGCGGTGCCCATGGAGACCTATGCATTCCCCAAGCGCTGTCTGCTACTGTTCGGCGCCGAAGGCCCCGGGCTGAGCAGTAAGGCCTTGGAACTAGCCGACGACGTGGTATACATCTCCCAATTTGGTTCGGTGCGGTCCATTAACGCTGGCGCCGCGGCGGCCGTGGCCATGCATGCATGGATTGCCCAGCATGCCGCAACCGCAGTCTGATGGAGCATAGAGAAGCCTCGCTGCCATCGCAATTCCGCGTATTATCTGTGGTGTTGCGTCACAGCAATAGTCCGTGAAACATTTTGTGAAACATCAATTCCCCATATTTCCTCCTGTGAAACATCGCGTGAAACACAAGCCCCGGTAGACGTGTGTCGACAGCTCTCCCCAATCTGTCCAATATGGGCTAGAGTGAAAGCATGATTGAAGTTGAGGAGCTGAGCAAACGCTTCAAGACCAAGCAGGCACTAGACGGTGTGTCGTTCACTGCCGAAGATGGCAAGGTTACGGGTTTTCTGGGACCGAATGGCGCAGGCAAATCCACCACTATGCGTGCTGCGCTCGGACTCATCAGCCCGGATAAGGGCCGCGCGCTAATCGATGGCAAACCATATGTCACCTTACGCGCACCAATGCGTGCGGTCGGTGCGGTGCTTGACGCCAAGTCAGCGCATAAGTCGCGCACTGCACGAGCCCATTTACAGGCCCTTGCCTATACCAACAACATTCCTAAGCGTCGAGTCGATGAGGTCATTGACATGACCGGTCTGCAAGCTGTGGCCAAGGTCAGAGCCGGTCAGTTCTCGCTCGGTATGAGCCAGCGACTGTCCATTGCTGCGGCATTGCTGGGCAACCCGCACAATCTGGTGTTGGACGAGCCAATCAACGGTCTCGATCCAGAAGGCATTAAATGGGTTCGCGACTTATGTCGTTACTACGCAGCTGAAGGACGAGCCGTGCTGCTGAGCTCGCACTTGATGAGCGAGGTGGCGTTGACCGCGGATAATCTGGTGATTATCGGGCAAGGCCATGTGTTGGAAACCACCACGGTGAGTGCATTCGTGGCCGAGCATTCCTCCAGATCCATCCGTGTGGTGACGCCGGAACCCGACAAGTTGCGTGCGATTTTTACCAGTAGCCCTGAGGTCACCGTGGTTCCCGATACTCGCAAATCCGATGACCCGCAAGTAGGCGAGGTATTTCGTGTCAATGGCGCCGACTTGGTTGCGGCGGCACAGGCGTTCGCCCGGGCCGGCCTGATTACTTACGAATTCGTCGAAGAGCACGCCTCTTTGGAAGAGTCGTATATGGCGCTGACCCACAGCAGCGCCGAATACCTGGCCAAGGAGGTCGGATGATGAGCTCCAATACCATGAGAACGGCCACGGAAAACGCCAATATGACCGGCAGTATGAGTGGTGCAGCTGCTGAAAAGCATATGCCTGATGCGACCGGACCCAGCCAACCTGCCAACGCAGAGGCTTCCGGCCGTCCTGCCTCTAGCCGTCGTGCCAGCAGCACGTACCGTCGTGCCAAGCTCACTGTGTTCGGCTCGCTAAAAGCCGAATTGCTGAAACTGTGGTCACTGAACTCCACCAAGGTGCTGTTGGGTATTGCGGTCGCGCTCATGCTGGCTATGTCCGCGTTGAGCGCTTGGAGTGTGACCTTCATGGCGTCTACGGATTTGAACACTGGCAAGACGCTGGACAATCCCAAGCCCATATCCGCCGCAGATCTGTGGGCGGTACTGGCTTCTTCCGGCTCGACCGCGGCGCTGGTCATCGGCATTTTCGGCGTGATGGCCATCACCAGCGAATACACCACATCAGCCGTGCAATCCAGTCTGACGGTCAACCCCAGGCGCGGCATGTTCTATGCCACTAAGTCCGTGGCCACGGCCCTGTTTGCGCTGGTTGCTGGTATTGTCGGCATTCTGCTGGCCGCAGGTGTGCTCTGGCTATTCACTCGAGGCCATGACATTACGGCGCTGACCAGCGATCAAAGTCGAATCATTCCTGTCACGTTGATCGGCTTCCCTCTGACTATTGTGCTGGTGTCCCTGATGGCGCAGGGACTCGGCGGCATGACCCGTTCCACAGTGGGCGGCGTATGCGCGCTGATCGTGCTCTTCATGGTGCTCTCGTCAGTACTGTCCATCACATCGATGGCCATTAACCAGGTCGAATGGCTTGGCACTTTGTCCTATCTGACACCGGACACCGCCATGAATCATTTCCTCGGCGCTGGTATAGAAAGCAGCTCGCAGTCCACCCTTGCCGTAGCCGTTAAACCGAACTACTGGATTCCCGATTGGTGGCAGTCCGGCCTGATCCTTCTCGCCTGGGCCGCCGCAGCATGGGCTGGCGGACTCATCGTCACCAAAAAAGCGGACATCAAGTAGCTATGTTCTCTGCTGCAGGATTATCGCCGCATAAAGCAATCACACCTTCGTGCATCAGACATATGCTGACGATTGTTATCGCATCACCATTGTTGCGTCGGGAACGCCGGCAGCCCGTAGTTTATTGATCATTGGATGCTGCTTCAACACATCCTCATAAGTGAACCGAACTATGGAGTCGACTTTGGCTCGATACAGTCCGGTTTCCCGCTCTTTTTCCGCGTGCACTGCTCCTTGAATACCCCTGCGGTCATTCATATTCGGATTGGTGTATTTCTCGTACCCGTCATATTCGCCGACGATAAGACGGCCGTCGGGCAGCCGCCAGAGATAATCTACCCGGTACAGCGCGCCCGTTTGCGGGTCGGTGATGTCTTGCTGCAATTCGGGGACCATGAGTCCGCCTTCAACGATTGTGCCTCGACCGAGTGATTCGCCGCCGTTTTCGCTTGCCGGGTTCGCATAATGAAGCAAGCGGAATATCGGCGTGCAATCGCGGTGCATAGTGCTGCAAATATTGAGAATATCCGCAATGGCAGTACCTTTACGTAGTGCCGAATCGATGATTGGCAACGCGAAGCGAAAATCGGTAGACAGCCCGCAGTCCACTACTGTTTGTGCCCCATTGGTCACAGGGATTCCATTGACATATTCCGGTGCACAATGTGGTACGAATACACGTTTGATATTGGCATTGTTCGCGTTGGTACCTTGCGACGCGGTGGCGATGGTAACGGAGCCGGCATGAAGATGCCATGGGTGCTCGAAACCATGCAGTGCCGCTGCGGTGACTCCGGCGAAAACCCAGTTTGGATGCTTGAGATGGAGTGTGCCTGCCACATGCTGTATGCGTTCATCGGGTTTGAGCGCATTCCAGTATTCCGGTTTGACATACATGTTGGGAAATACTCGCTTGAGCTCGAGTTCTTTGGCTCGGCGAATAAGGGCCGAGCAGTGTGATTTTGTTCGGCCGTAAATACATATGCCTGCTGCTTCCGCTTGCGCGATAAGCGCATCCACTTCTTTGTGATGTTTCATGAATCGAAAGTATGCCAATCGAGAATGAAGTGTCCACTTGTTCGGGCAATGTGGTCGCAGCTTCGAGCGGATTCGCATGTGAGGATTGCATAGATTGGCTATATCTCGCGGATGCTTGCGGATTGAGGCGTGAATCATCGGCATGATAATTATGTATGTGCCCCCGTTGCGGCGTGGAATGTGGATAACTATTTCGAGTGCGTTGATGCGGTGCCTGGAGAGGCTTTCCTGTTCCTCGCACTTGCCGGATTCGGTTTTTGGCGTTTAGAGGGCAATTGGTGTTTAAAGAGGGGCAAACCTGACTAGCTCGCATTTTTGCTCCGCTGAGAAGTTGTGAGTAGAGCATTTTCTCGATTAGATCGAGGTTTTGCTCCGCTGAGAAGTCGTGAGTAGAGCATTTTCTCGATTAGATCGAGGTTTTGCTTCGCTGGGGGACAGCAGCGAGGTGCTTTCATGGTCAGCTCGTGGTTTTACCTCGCTGAGTGCCAGTAAGCGTGGTTTTTCTTCGGCTTTGTCGTGGTTTTGCCCCGCTTGGGATGCTGGGCGAGGTGTCTTCATT
>OKOG01000199.1_pt1 | contig 8614 bp, 8 predicted proteins | sample 1610191 | NCBI WGS metagenome assembly OKOG01 (sample SAMN04436628, study PRJEB24849) | human gut metagenome | biome: human gut; feature: NICU; material: stool | host: Homo sapiens | place: USA: Saint Louis, MO | collected 2012-04-22
GGTCATTTTGCCAGAAGCATTAATGACTTCTTTTAAGTGGAATTTTTCGTAACTATTCATTATTTTCTCCTTTATAACAAACCAAAGAATGAAGTGACCAAACTAACTAAGACAATCGTGCCGATAATGATACTGTAACGTGGGCCTTTTTTTACCATGAAGAAATAAATAGCCATGACTGCTGCTAAAGGAAGTAACCCTTTCATAATTTGATCTAGGATATCTTGTAAAACAATCGTGGCACCGCCAGTAACTTTAAACGTCATCGGGCTAGCAATTTTAACATAACTCGCACTTAAAGCGCCCATCATCATCATTCCTAAAACATTTGCTGAATAAATGACTTGCTTAATTTTGCCGTCTTTTAACAAACTTAAGATTGAATTACGCCCTAATGTATAGGACTTATTTACTAACGTCCAACTGATGTATAACGTAATGACTGTGTACAGAACCAACGGACCGATACTTCCAATCACGTTACCTCCTTTAGCCATTGGAATAAAAATGGAAATGATTAACGGCATTAATGCTGCCCAAATAATCGAATCGCCAATCCCAGCCAGCGGACCCATCAGCCCAGTTTTAATCGATGTGATCGCCGTATCAGAGATCGCTGCGCCATTGGATTTTTCTTCCTCCATAGCAATTGCAATCCCTTGAATGGAAGCTCCTACTGTTCCTTCAGTATTAAAAAAATTCAAATGACGTTTCAGAGCTTCTCTTTGTTGTTCTTCATCGTCTGCGTAAAGTTTTTTAATTGCAGGAATCATCGATGCACAAAAAACTAAACTTTGAAGACGTTCATAAGAATTTGATAATTCACAGCCTAGTTGATAAATCCAAAAGGCTTTGGATAATTCTTTTTTAGTAATTTTTTTCTGTTCCAATTGTTGTTCATTTGCTTGTGTCATTTGTTCCATTATGCTGCCTCCTCACTCAATGCCTTGTTTCTAACTAAAAAGGCAATACAGATTCCTAAAATAGCGACGGCCATAACTTCTGCGCCAAAATATACTACTGCAACAAAACCAATTAAAAAATAAGGAATCAAATTTTTCTTGCCAATTACCATAATTGTTAAGGCGAAGCCTAACGCTGGTAAAATACCACCCATTACTTCAAAGCCGTGCATCAACCATGCTGGGATAACTTCTAAGACTTTATTCACCACGGATTGACCAAAAAAGTTCGCCGCAAAAACCAAAGGAAAGCGAATTAAAAATCCCGCTAAAGCTGGATAAACAAACGCAGCTCGGTAAATCCCTCCATAATTTAACTCTTCTGCATATTTATCAGCCATATGCACCCACGTCGCATTGATGGTCCGCCGTAATTGATCCATAAAGACGCCTAACACACCAAAAGGAACAGCTAGTGCAACAGCCGCCTCGGCATTCATTCCCACACCTAAAGCAATTGGAATCGCAATTGCTGAAGCTAAAGCCGGATCACTAGGCACATTGCCGCCCGGTGTGGAGGTGACTCCTAGATAAACAAGTTGAATCCCCGCACCTACAACCATTGCTTCACTAAGTTTTCCTGTTGCTAAACCAGCCACCAACGCTGCACCTAATGGCTGAGACAGCATGCCTGAAAATGTGTACCCAAAACGCAAACGTGCAAACCAATAATAAAGTCCCATAATAATTGAAACACCTAAAACGCCCATATGATTCTCTCCTTTTTCTCTGATTATAGTGATTGATATTTTTCAATTAATTTTTGAATTGGTAGGGGATTTTCTTCGGGAATCGCTTGGAAGAAAACATGGATGCCCTTCGTTAAAAGTTCAGTCAAAATTGCAACATCTTCTTCAGATAAATTGATATTTTTTAAAACATTTTTCCGATTTGGTCCGCCACCTAAGCCACCAACTTGAATCTCCTCTTTAATAATTTCTTGGTCCACCATCGCTTTTAAGGTCGTTAAATCTGGCACTAAAAATAACACCTTTTTCTCTTCCTTTTCTTGCGATTTCCAATATTCTTTGGCACTTTCAATCCCTTTAATTACTACAGAAACCCCTGGAGGCGCCGCCATTAAATAAATACTTTGTAAAAATTCATCTTGCTCTAGTTCATCACTCACTACCAAAATTTCATTTGCACCTGATTGTTGTAACCATTTAGTCACTACTTGTCCATGGATTAAACGGCTATCGACTCTTGTTAATACGATTTTTGACATTCTGTTCACCTGTACTTTCTTATTTTGGAATTTCTAAAATTTGACAACTGTCTACTGCTGCTTGTTGAATCATCTCTGCATCTTGTAAACGAAATCCAGGACCACTTTGTTTCATGACGGATTCTAATAATAACGATGTGCATAATCCTGACACAATCAGGAGGTCATAATCTTTTGATAAACGTAATGCAACGTTACTAGGTGTGCCGCCTTTAACATCTGTTAAAATTAGCAACTGGTTGTGCCACGTTAATTGGTCAATTTTTTCTGTGACTCGTTCTAAATAATCCCCCAGTGAATCCTCTGCTTGTAATGCAACTTCATGTACATTTGTGACTTCTCCAACAATCATCTGGACGCTTTTGACTAATTCCAAGCCCCAACCATTGTGTGTTAAAAGTAAAATTGGTTCATTTTCCATAAACAAACTCCTTTGCTAATTAATCATTTTATTAAAAGCAATAAGTGTGCCAACTTTCATTTCCGTTTGAATTAAGCCTTTTCAAAGAGCAATTCATAAATATAGCGCACTTCCAAAGGTGGAATCAACAGATTATAGGACACTTCAAGCGGTCGAAACGCCATTTTTATGACAGATACTGCTTCTGGCAACTCTCGGTATGACACTTCATAAGCTGTCGGGTCATATTCTGGATTTAGCAATTGCCGTTCTAACATACAAGCACAATGAATGATAAAACGAAGTAAAATCTTTTCGTCACTTTTTATTTTAGTTTGTAAGCAAATATCTGAATAAATCTTAGCTAATTCGATCGAAATGGTTGTAGGATTCAAAACCGTTAGTAAGTCTGTAATAGCTTCGATTGATAATCCTTGAATATATTTAGCTGAAACTTTTTTTAGTAACTCTTGGTTTTGTTTTTCTTCTAAATGATGGCCTAATAATTCGAAAACTAGCTGAATGCCCCGCTTCGATAGTAAATCTTGTAAAGAAATAAACGGAATATCTGGCACTTCTGTCTTTACGGTGCCAATGATGCCAACGATTTTCTCTTCTTTCCGAACAAAAGAATGCAAGCGATCAATGTCTTCCACTTCTCTTTTCTCTAAAGTAATGATGCGTACATTCGTTAGTAATTCATTGGGAAAAGTTTTTAGTAACAACTGTTCAATTTTAATAGCAGTCCCCATGCCAGTTAGACAGGAAATAATGAGAACTTTTGCCTCGTTGAAGCGACCTTTACTGCAAATCAAGGCGCGATGATTTTTTTCTTTTAAGACTGGTAATAGATACTCAAACGCCGTCGATTCATAAATGACTTCTCGGGCCACTTCTAGCAATGTTAAGAGATTGATATTGCTAATTAGCAGCACTTCCATTTGAAACGTTTGACTGATAGCATTACCAAAGTAAACCAGGGAACCGATGTCCACCATTAAAATAATTTTTTTATACTGATTTTGCTTTACAATTGTACGGACTTTTTCTAATGTTTCTTCCACTGATTGATTAATCGGCATATCAACTGCACGCATGACCGTTGTTGAGAACAGAAGGTTGGTGTACTCAACCATGCTGCTGGCCGTTGCGGCACCATGTGCAACGACGATAACGCCACAGTTTTCTTCAACTGAGTGCGCTCTTTTTTTAGCTGTGACTTTACGAATAAATAGATCGAAAAAGAGGATTTCCGTATCAGCAAAAGAAATCCCAAACAACGTTTGTAAAAAGTCCACCATGGTCTTAGCAGCTTGATATTGGGTGACTTTGCCAGAATAGATATTTTTGGTATCTGAATAAAATGTTTCATTCATTTGTGCAGAATAAAAAACAGCAGAATAAAGGTGGACAATTAAAATATTCTGGAAATCCTCTGTCAATTTTTCTTGGATTAATTGTTCAAAAAAGACAATGGCTTCTTGAATTTTTGGCTGCAATGTTTCGTCAATGGCCTCTATGGCTAGCGGTTCTTGAGCAAAAATATCCATATCATAAAGTTGCTCGACTTTGTTTTGCATGATTGCTAGCGCATCCTCTGTCGAAAGAGTTAATTTTTTCAAATCCGCATATTCTTTCAATAGAAAATTATAAAAACGATCATTTTTCAGACTTTCTGATTTAAGTAACTCTTGACTGCTTAAATAAAAATGGTTGTATTGAATCGTGAGGCCATCGTTAGGTATCCACTCATTAAAAGCCAGCAGACTTTCTACATCAGGTTGCTCTTTGACTGTCCCCACGTTTGCTTCAATGCAAATAGTTTCCGTTAATTGATCGAATACTTCTAAATAGGCTTGTGCGCTCATAAATTGAATCGCCGCTTTCAATTCGCCAACGTTGGCTTCAAAATGAGTAAACGTTAATTGTTTCAACGCCTCATAACGAATATGGATATTCTTTTGAATCCGTTGACTTTCTTCTAAGAAAAAGGACAAAATCAATTGAATTTTTTCTTTCAAAGAGCGCTCGGCTAAAGCTGGAATGGCTAATGTCACAGGAATCCTTCTTAAAAACGTTTTCAAAAAATATTGATTGACTGCTTCGGTTGTTGCAAAAATAAATTTTATCGATACATTTCTTTGTTTTTCGGCTTCGCCCATCCGTGTAAAATACCCTTTATCCAAAACTGTAAACAATTTTTCTTGGCCTTCGCTCGTTAATCGATGGACTTCATCTAAAAATAAAAAACCGCCATCTGCCAACTCCACTAAGCCTTTTTGGTCATTGACGGCACCAGTAAAACTGCCTTTTTTATAGCCAAACAGATGCGAAGTTAATAATTCTGGATTGTTGAAATATTCTGCACAATTAAAATAAATAAACGGAACTTCTTGGTTCATTTTAACTTGATAAAATTGGTGTAATTGTTCTGCAATTAAGGTTTTCCCCACCCCAGATTCTCCAGTAAGTAAAATATTCAAGCCATTAGGCGGATATAAAATAGCGGCTTTCAACTTCTTGATGGCGTCTGCTAAGCTCCCATCAAAACCAATTACGTTCGCAAATGGATTCATTTTCAGTAGCTGCTTTTTCTTATGTATCTGTTCTGTCTGTTGATAAATGTCCTCTTGCAGCGAAGCGAGGGAATCGTAGCACGTGCTACTTTTAAAAAAAGGAAACTGTTCCTCTAAGTAGTCTTTATCAAAAAATAACACTGGTCTAGATTTAACTTTAACGACTTGGTCTTTTCTCACTAATTCTGAAAGCTCTTCACTAACAGCGGTTCGGGTATAGCCAGAGGCCTGACTTAATTGCGAAGCCGTTGCGGGCAACAAGGTTGCTTTGCTACTTGGATTTTGTACGTGAAACTGTTTTAACGCTTGATGAATATTATCAATTCTCATAGTCTTTTCCCCATTTCTTTTTTGATCCAAAAGTTAATTTATTATACATTAAAACGGAAGCGGTTTCTTATTTACCATAAAAAAAATCAAGTCTTTAACCAAAAGATTAAAGACTTGATTTTTATTCTCCGTATTGTACAAGTTGTGTATTTTCACAATGAAAGTCCAAGAAATCTTGGATTTTTTTGCCATTGAAGTAGTTATCAATGACTCGCATAACCGCATTGTGGCAAACAAATAGGTAAGTTTCCTCTGAAGCCAAGGCTTCCTCAATCAAGGGATAAATTCGACCCGCGACATCTAGGACTGATTCCCCTTCTGGAAACGGCAAGGAAATCTCAGAACGATTTTCTTGGAAAGCCGTTGTTTCAATCGGTTCACCATCATAAATGCCAAAATTCATCTCAATTAAACGAGGTTCTGTTTCAATCGTCAATTGATTTCGTTCTGCAATTTTACGGGCTGTTTCTTGCGCCCTTTTTAAAGGCGACGCCAGTAAACGGTCGATTTGAATTCCTTGTTTGGCAATTTTTTCAGCTACCAATTCCGCTTGTTGATAGCCTTTTTCGGTCAATTGCGCTTCCGCATGACCACAAATTCTACGGGCCACATTATAATCTGTTTCACCATGTCTCACTACGTACAGCATTTTTCCACCTCAGTTTTTTGTCTTGTGTCTATTTTATCTGAAATTTGGTTACAATAACACCCTATTTAGCGGTAACTTTCTGGTAATTTAAATTTGCCTTCTTGCTCAAACTGTTCGCCTACTTGGAATAAGAGATCTTCACGTCCACGAGCAGCCAGCAATTGAATGCCTAAGGGTAACCCCGTTGCCGTAACATGTGTGGGCAAGCTGATGGCTGGTTGTCCTGTCAAGTTAGCTAGTTGAGTATACGGTGTTAGCTGTAAACCTTTATCAAAATAATCATAGATTAATTCAGCTAGCTCTGCTTCTGTTAATTCTGCTGCTTGCTCCATTCGTTGACGAATGTGCTCACTTTGCAAATCTTCGTTAATTTTTGGTGCTGAAAAAGCCGTTGTTGGTGATAAAAACAGATCAAATTTTTGAAAAAGTTCTTCCATCGTTACTGCTGCTTGATCCCACAACTGTAATGAATGAACATAGGTGGCTGCTGGAATCTTTTGGCCAAATTGATGCATGGTCCATGAAAAAGGTTCGATTTCTTCTTTACGAATTGGGCGCCCGAGCCCCTGTTGAATGCTGTTCATCATTGCTGTAGTTTCTGCGCCGTTCATTTGATAATAGGAGCGAATCAGCGCTGCACCATCGACTGGATAAGGAATCTCAATGATTTCATGACCAGCGGCTGCCAGAAAATCAGCCGCTTGTTTCGCCGCTTGTGTTGCTTCTGGCGAAATCAGTGAGCCGATAGGCGAAGCGGTACACAGAGCAATTTTTAGCCGTTGTTTTTTAGTGTGTGTTTGCCATTCTGCCAAGGGCGCTTGGTAGGGGGCGCCACTGTGGCTACCACGTAGGCCATAAAATAACGCTTTGGTGTCTCTCATAGAAATAGTCAACGCAAAGTCAATCGAGGCACCTTGCCAGCCTCGCCAGCCTTCTGGGCCGACAGGCATGGAGCCACGGCTAGGTTTTAAGCCAATTAAGCCACTAAAAGAGGCGGGAATTCGGATGGAGCCACCGCCATCGCTAGCGCCGGCGATAGGAACAATCCCGCTAGCGACAACTGCGGCAGCGCCGCCACTGGAACCGCCTGGCGAATGTTCCAGGTTCCAAGGATTGCGGGCTGGCCCGTAAAGCGCAGGGTCCGTAATATTTTTAAAGCCAAACTCTGGAGCGTTGGTTTGTCCTAAAGGCATCAAGCCAATCGTTTCTGCTTGTTTGACAAAGTTAGAGGTCGTTGTTGCAGTACTATTTTTAAAAAGTTGCGAGCCGGCCGTTGCTGACCACCCCGCTTTTTCTTGGCCTAACATTTTCAAAGGAAATGGCAAACCAGCAAATAGTGTGTCCTGCTGTTTATTTTTTTGATAAGTTGCTTCTGCTTCTTGGCTATCAAAGGTTACAAAGCCATTGATCTTTGGATTTAACTTTTGGAATTTTTTCTCAATATCCTTTAAGAGTTCTATGTGACTTACTTTCTGTTCTTTTAATTGTTGTACCCAATATAGTCCGTCTTTCATACAGACCCACCTCCTATACTATTCAGTATTAGTATAGCATGGTTTTTAAGGGGCATCCTGTGATGGTGATTTTCATTCGTCAAGTGCTTCTCTAATTTAAGTAAATAATTCGCCAATGTAAGGAAGCAACTGCGGATGCAGTTTGTAGCCTTTATACCGTGTATTTTGGATACCTTGTTTTTTAAAGCCCCCTACTTGAATTTTTTTATTTAATTTTGTCAGCTGTTTGGTCATTTTTTTTCGATTATTGGCTGTTTCTTCTGTGTCATATATTAATTTACAAAGGCGTTCCATTGGTAAGTGTTCTTTTGGCGTACTATACAAGACAGCCAGTAGTGCACGTTCTGCGGCTGTTAGCTTTATCCCCTCTACATCTAACTTTTCATCTTCTCGTTGGATGGGTTTATTTAATTCTGCCAAAAGGAGATTTTCTCTTAATGTATCCAAAGTCGCATCCAATCGTAACCAATTGAGAATGCCATATTGATAGCTAATGCTCAATTCTTCCGAGGTAGGAATGTCTTCCGAGCGAAGAAACAACGGCGTTTTAACTCTGGCTAATTCCTTTAGATATAAATATTGTTCTTTGCGAGGAATCGTTTCGCTGAGAATGATGGCATCAAATTTTCGATAAAACAAATGACTTTCCTTAATTTCACCAATCAGACACGTCGTACAAAAAACTTGGTGATCTAAATGCTGTAAGCGGTTTTGAAAAGCAGTTTCTGATAAAATATTTTTTGTGATGACCATTATTTTCATTCTTGATTCCTCCTTAATTCTTTTTTAGTTCAAAATTTTCTCAATTTTCGTGTTTTGTTTTGATATATTTAGTATACTGGAATTTTTTCGAATTAAAATTTAGAAATTTACAAGCAAATCAGTCATTAACAATCATTCCTGTAATCCCCGATTTATAAAGGATTTCAATAGTCTTATTTAAAAAATGTTTGTT
>OKOG01000213.1_pt1 | contig 7248 bp, 10 predicted proteins | sample 1610191 | NCBI WGS metagenome assembly OKOG01 (sample SAMN04436628, study PRJEB24849) | human gut metagenome | biome: human gut; feature: NICU; material: stool | host: Homo sapiens | place: USA: Saint Louis, MO | collected 2012-04-22
TCCCTATTACATAAAGAAAAACCAACCCAGTAAGAAGAACTACTAGTGACATATATGTTTTTCCTGAAACTATATCATAAGTTTGATCAATAATCGTATTAAATCTTGTACAAATCAAATACGTCAATAGCGGTATTCCACTAATCATCTTTTTGACTAATGTCCCATTTTTTACTAGTCCAGCAGTAAGAATTAGCAATACAAAAGCTAACATCAATGGAGACCACTCAAAAAATAAAGCTTTCAAAGTGGACGAATACCCTATTTGTAACTTATCAAAAATACTGTAGCTAGAAAAATTAGGTAACCATTGTTTCGTTTCTTGGACGTTTCTTGCCGCATTCCCCTTACATGTTAAAATAAACACAAAGCTAGCGATTACAATAGCAATATGAGGTAAAGTTATCAGGATATTCTTTTTAGACAAAAATAGAATACCCGCTAAAATTAATAAAGAAACTAACATAATGACTACCATTTGTTCTTGATTTGTAGCATAAATCAAGAACACCAACGATAAAATAAGAGATACCCAATTTACACTTTTTCCTCTTATATAGTTCATAATAGGCCAAATACTTAACAATGCTGCTGCCATGACCCAAACATAATTTGTTGTTGTTGCTATCCATCCTGCATTATTTATCATCGAAGCAGGAATTAATAATGACATGCCAGTACCTATAATTAATCCTCTTCGACTATTATCTGAGTTAAACAGTAGTGCAGGGACAATTGCCACTATAGACATTGCTATAGCATTTAAAACTCTCCACAAAAATACGTGTTGTACCGCTTGTGTTAGAGCTATTTCAATCACTAATCGAGACGTCCATTCATTGTACCTAAACTTCAAAAATTCATAATAGTTACTTTGAAAATCATGTGTAAACTGCTTTAAGAAAAACGCATCGTCCCCAAATTCCATTTGTTTAATACCAAAATTGTAAATTAACATTACCACAAATACAAAACTACTGAGAATTAAAATATCTCTCTTTTCCACTTTATTTATCACTATGTCACTCCTATCCTCCATTTTTTTCAAGGACATGCGCTTTATAAATACTATCGATACTAGACATTGGAAGCTTTTCTAATTCTTCATACGTAAAGTCACTATTACGTACAATCAATATTATTTTTTCTTCTTTAGTCATTGCTACTCCCTCACTTTCATTGTTCTATCGATTTGGCTTGTACCCTCTTCATAATTGAACACGACGTTTGGCTGCACATTATATTCATAAACATTGAAATTCAGTGTACCCGCACTGTCAATCGCTTGTAACCAATAACCTCGAGGCATTAATTCCTTTCCACGAAAAACTGTCACGATCTGATAAATGACTTTGTTCCCCTTAAGCTTTTGTGCATCTCTGACTAGTTTCTCATAGTGCGTCTGCACTTTTTGATTAGAAAAAGCTGTTTGTGTTGCCAGGTTTTTGGGATTGTCTTGGCTTCCATTTTCACCTATCTTAAAGTTTCCGTCAATATCAAAGTTAAAGCTGGACGTATATGCAAGTAAATGTCCGCGATTCACAATCGGATCTCCATCGATCTGTTTTTGGTGCCAACCAGTCGGTTGCCAGACTTGCCGTTCTCGTCCTTCAGAACGTCCTAAATTCTTCCTATCAAGGTAGGCAGTCACAAATGTTGTCCGGTTTAAGGAATCTAAGTCTCCATAAATCACTTTGTTTTCTTTCCACGTGGCAATATCTAAACTAGATTGTCCGTTATTGACCTCTATAACGGCTTTTCCGCCACTTTGAAAGTCTAGGTTAGCTAATTGATTATATTGGTGCTGATCATAGCCAGGAACAATTTTATTTGTTTCACTTACATGGTTATTATATTGAGATTGTTTTTCGGTTGTACCAGTGAATAATGTTTCTTGATTTTGAACCAGTAAATCAGTAAGGGTGTGTCTATTTTCTATGCCGAAACTTAACAACACTAATGGAATCAGGCACTGTATCAAATGTTTCACTTGTTTTTGTTTCCGTTGTTTCATTGAAAAATCTCCTTCCAATTTTTATAGATTTTTTAATCTTATTAGTGTTTATTTCTATCTCGCTCCAACCGCCACCGCCGCTCGAAAGAAATGCCTTGCTAAAGCAAGGCAAAACAAAAGAAAGAACTAGCCGCTTTGCGTCTAGTTCTTTTAAGTGCATTAAAATTTCGCCTCTTTGGCTCATGCTTTTACGGACGTGTGTCCTCTCAATCGTTTTATGACCGCTCATTGTCGTATGTCCCGGTCAGTCGCTGTTTGTTACAGTATCATAGCCAGTCGAAAAGACAAGGGTATATGAACTCACTCCGTTCGCCCTTGTCTTTTCTTGGTGTCTATGATTCTTTCTCGGCACAGCAACCGACCGAAACATACTGGCGAAAATGAACAATCAAATCTAAAAACGAAAGGAGGATAGTGTCCCACGTCCTAGCATGAGCCAAAGAAGCGAACAGCTTCCCTCCCTCACGCCAGACAAAAATGGTTGCTCAAAAACAAAAAAATAAAGGAGAGAACCAATGAACAAAAAAGAAAATTTCATTAATAGCTTATCCATTAATCGTTATTTAAATAACGATTTAAAATCGCTAGATTTAGAAGAATGTTTAGATTTATTTAACACATTACGCTCTCAATGTTTTTTGATTGATGAAAATAATTTGTATTTTGATTGCATTGATTTTGAAACTGTAGAATATTATCTTCAAAAATTATTTTCAATAGAAAGTTTTTACGACTTTAGCAAAGTGTATATTGAATGTTTGTTACAAGGCGAAAATATTTTAGAAAAAGAATTTACTCTTTTTCATTCAGACGAAAAAATGACGGTAGGGCAGTTACTTCAACCTTTTGTAATTGTCGGTAACGGTATGACTTTAGGAGATTGCTTACCAATTTTAACTGCGTTAGAGGCGCAAAAAACACTGATAGAGATTACCAAAAATAATAGAATACCAGAAAGGAAGTAGTAAAAATGAACGACCCACAGCTAAAAAATCAGCTAGAGCAGGCACGCAAAGAATATCAGAAGTTAAATAAAGCCATTCTTGAAAATGATACGCCTACATTGTTACTAAACTATGGTTGTCTGAAAAATGCCAATAATCGTTTGAATCAGTTAGCATTCTTTTTAAATCACATTGAATGGAAGGACGTATAAATATGGCAGAAAAAAAGAAAAAATACTGTGTAACAATTGTTGAAACCTTAGAGGTAGCTGTTTCTGTATTTGCTGAAAGCGAAGAACAGGCACATGAATTGGTTTCTAACATGTATTACGACCAAGAAATTATCTTGACAGAAGATAATCACGAAGCAACAGAGTTTATCATTTAAAACAACGAAAGAGGAGAGCTTTTATGGGAACACGAACAGCAATTTTTAAAGAACAAGCAGACGGAACGTATCAAGGCATATATTGTCACTGGGACGGTTATATAGAGGGAGTAGGTGCTGTTTTATATGAACATTACCAAGACCCTGAAAAAATTCAAAAAGTTATCAATCAGAAAAAAGGCCTGTCCTGTTTAGGTGTGAAAGAAAACGTACTTTACGAATACGACAATGTCGGCTGTCGGGAACTAACTTGTTGTGGTTGGCACGAGTTTTGTCTATATGTTCGACCAGAAACAGAAATGTATCTTGCACAATCATTAGAAGAAATAAGAGAACAACAATACCTCACGCTAACTGACCTTGACCGAATTGACGGTTGGACGGAACTCGTTGAAGGGAAAGTAACCTTTACACCTTATCGTGGCTCTGATAACAACGGCTATTTATATGCACAACGTCAGTCTGGAGAGTGGCTAGTAAGTACTATGAATTGCAATGGAGATATGAAAGATTTTGAACCATTATCAAAGTATTTCCACGAAAAAAAGACAAAAAAAGAAACCTTTTGCTAACGACAAAAGATTTCTAATAGGACTTTACTTGAATTACTAACCGTAGTTCAAGTATAACGTACCGACTGACCTTTGACAAGCGAAAATTTGCTCCCCTCTTACATATGTAAGAGGGGAAGCTTAAAAGAAACGAGGGAACGTTATGGACTTTCAAAATATACAAACCGTAAAAGAATTGATACACGCACTTAAACAATACAATCAAAATCTAGCAACCACTATTTTTGACGACACACAAGGCTACATCAGTGTAGCTTTCAGAAAAGAAAGTATTGAAAGAAACGGAAAAACCTTCCAGTTTTTATGTTTCTATCCTAATTATGAAGTAGCTCTTTATCCAGTCGTGACGTTGCTTTCTTATCTTGAAAAGCTACCAGAACAAGCCACCATTGCGATTAAAAACCCAGACGGCAACTATTCTTCCCTTTATCTAACAATTGACGAAACAATAGACCAAGGGAATAAATACAAGTGGCTAGTAATTAGTGACAAACTTTCTTATGAACGCTTTTTCCTAACAAGTACATTGACTGCACAAGAACAAGCACTCGAAAAAATGCTAAAAGAACTAGAAACCGAGCATGACAATACAGTCGAATATATCCATAATTGGCTATGCAAACAAAATGATGAATTCCTTTTTCAAGGTATTCTAAAGGAAGATAGAACCATAAAAGGCGCTGTCACTTACTGCATGGGAAAAGCCAAAGAACAAGCAGAAAACCAAACAAGTGCTATGGTGCCAGACGAGGTAGCATTTCGTTGGATAAAGGAATATTTCATGCTTGAAAAACTACCCGAAATGAAAGTCATCGGAAAAGTAATGACGACTACCAAAAAGCAACCGGCAAAAAAAGAAGAGCCTAAACCTCAAAGAAAAGAGGTGGACGAACAAATTAAATTGTTCGAGTTGTAATGAATATGAATCGGGAAATACAAAAACCACTAGCCCCACCCAAAGCATTTTTTGATTGGTGTACGTCACAAATACCCACCTATGAATGGAAAAACAAAAAGGAGACAATTCTTGCGAGTTCTCGCAAGAATTGTCCGATTATCAAAAAGCGATTAACAAAGGCCTCAAGGCTCTCTTATCCTACAAAATTTTATTCATTCGGTATTATCCTTATCAGTAAAAAACGAATAGAAATTCAAACGTACAGCTATTGGCACACGATAAAGGACGGTAAAGAAACGCTTATTTATGAACAGTCAAACTTTGAGCGTTTTTCAAACGATACCCACCTCAAAGCCCATTACAACTATGGCGACTGGTATGAGGGCTTGTTGTCAAATTATGGTTTTATGAGCAGTGCTTATACAAATACAGTATTCTATCCAAATAACTGGCAAGAAAAACTAACCACTGTATCGGAATTAAAGTACTTACAGTTACCTGAAATAGAACGTCAAGAACTAGCTCATATTTACAAATACCGAAACGAAATTGAGTTTTTACAAAAGATAGGTGCCACAACCTTAGCGAATGAAATCATTTTTGACGACTATCGCAACGTTTTTGGACTGTATTTTCATAAAGTAGATATGAGAGTAATTACTAAGAAATGGCTAAAAGCGAATAAACAAAAATTAAAAACAAGAAATCCAACCTTTCATGAATTCATGTTAGAAAAAACGTTAAAAGAGCGAAATGCGCCTATGATAAACGAAATAGAAAAGTACGTGCATTATTCGCAAATTAAGCAACTACCGAAAGAAGTGAACTTAACAAAGTTTCAAAAGTGGTTTATACGAAAGGGCGAACGTTTTGACTATTATATGGACTACTTACACATGTTAGAAGAGTTGAACACCCCACTTAATAACGATAGTGTATTGTATCCAGAAAACTTACAAGTAGCTCACGATAACGCTATGAACACGCTAAACCTTTTGAAAAGTGAGATTGAAGAAAAGCAGTATCAAGAACGGAAAAACCAAATTAAAGCGTTAGAAGCTGAAATTGACGACTTGCTTTTTCTCACACCACATTCATTACAAGAAATCATTCAAGAAGGAAGTATTCTACGCCATTGTGTGGGCAGTCAACATTATATCGAACGTCATACGCAAGGAAAAACAACGATTGTTTTTATCCGAAGAAAAGAAAAGCCAGATATGCCTTACTTCACATTAGAATATCGAAATCAACAGGTTATACAAATACAAGGAAAATGTAACCGTCAGGAAGTACCAGAAAAGATAAAACAAGCAGTCAGACAATGGCAAGAGAATTTACAGCACGCCTTACCATCATAATACAAGACAAACCTGATACTCGCTTTTAGCGAGTATCTTCTTGATTAGAAATCAAGAAAAGAGCGTTTTTTTCAGCGCGCCAAACTCCCACCGCCACCGCTGTTAAGGCGCGCTGAAAAAAAAGAAAGGCTTCCGCCTTTCTTCTTGTAGAGAATGTGTTATAATAAACATGTAAAGAGGACGTACTAGTCATACGCCCTCATGATAGCACCGTTTAAGACGGTGACCGATAGTTAAATATTTTTACAAAAAATAACCAAACTCGGCTAAAGTTGACGGTTATTTTTTGTTGTTTTTATCACTAATTTTTAGAATTAATGTCGCAAAAGTAATCGCAAACATTAACGCTTCAAAAATAGTCAAAGCTAGTCCTTTCTAGGAGTATAGCCAAAAATCAACATAGGCAATCACCCCTTTTTCAGAGATTAGCCACCGTCATAAACCTTTACTATCTCGTATATTATACCATAAAACGCCTTGGCTTTTTTAAGTTAAGGCGTTTTAGCATAGGATCAATTATTCAGCCCACAGTTTGCTAGGAACCTTTCTTAACCAATCAGAAAAATCTAAAAACCAGCCTCCTAATTCTTCATTCAAGGCAGCTAGATAATGAAAAAGCAGAACAAGTAATCCAAATAAAAGCCAACCAACCCAACTTGCCCATTCGATTCTAAGTTCTTCTGTTGCTAAGATCACAATTGGTATTATTAAAAAAAGAAAAGCCAAAACTCGAGCAATAATCAATAATAAAGTGGTGGTAAATCCACTAGTAAGCAATGTTAAAATTCCAATATATCGGAAAAGTAAATGCAGAATAAAAAAAGGTAAAAATAGCATTACAGACAAAATACGTTTAAAAACTAACATAAAATTCTCCTCTCCGTTCACCAATAGATAGTTTATAGTTTGGGCTTAATGTCGGTTTGCTTCTCTGGCTCTTTTTCCTGTACGGCTTGTATTTCATGAAGCTGATTAATTTCATTTCGAGTTCGTTCCAGTTTACTCTCTAACAAAGTTTGACTGGTTTTAATTGCTTCTATTTCCCCTCGAACATCTTCATAAGAAAATTCC
>OKOG01000277.1_pt1 | contig 4316 bp, 1 predicted proteins | sample 1610191 | NCBI WGS metagenome assembly OKOG01 (sample SAMN04436628, study PRJEB24849) | human gut metagenome | biome: human gut; feature: NICU; material: stool | host: Homo sapiens | place: USA: Saint Louis, MO | collected 2012-04-22
AAGTATTGTTTTGCTTTATTGGATAAATTATGCTTATAAAGTATTTACATAAAAATGTAAATGCAATTTACAAGTAAATATTCAAATTATTTCCTTGTAAAATATTTATTTTAACTGGAGGTATAGTATGAAAAAGAGAAGACAAGGACCAATTAACAAGAGAGTGGATTTTCTATCCAACAAGGTAAACAAGTACTCGATTAGGAAGTTCACAGTAGGTACAGCTTCAATACTCGTGGGTGCTACGTTAATGTTTGGTGCCGCAGACAATGAGGCTAAAGCGGCTGAAGACAATCAATTAGAATCAGCTTCAAAAGAAGAACAGAAAGGTAGTCGTGATAATGAAAACTCAAAACTTAATCAAGTCGATTTAGACAACGGATCACATAGTTCTGAGAAAACAACAAATGTAAACAATGCAACTGAAGTAAAAAAAGTTGAAGCACCAACTGTTAATGAGGAATCAATAGCTGAAACACCCAAAACCTCAACTACACAACAAGATTCGACTGAGAAGAATAATCCATCTTTAAAAGATAATTTAAATTCATCCTCAACGACATCTAAAGAAAGTAAAACAGACGAACATTCTACTAAGCAAGCTCAAATGTCTACTAATAAATCAAATTTAGACACAAATGACTCTCCAACTCAAAGTGAGAAAACTTCATCACAAGCAAATAACGACAGTACAGATAATCAGTCAGCACCTTCTAAACAATTAGATTCAAAACCATCAGAACAAAAAGTATATAAAACAAAATTTAATGATGAACCTACTCAAGATGTTGAACACACGACAACTAAATTAAAAACACCTTCTGTTTCAACAGATAGTTCAGTCAATGATAAGCAAGATTACACACGAAGTGCTGTAGCTAGTTTAGGTGTTGATTCTAATGAAACAGAAGCAATTACAAATGCCGTTAGAGATAATTTAGATTTAAAAGCTGCATCTAGAGAACAAATCAATGAAGCAATCATTGCTGAAGCACTAAAAAAAGACTTTTCTAACCCTGATTATGGTGTCGATACGCCATTAGCTCTAAACACATCTCAATCAAAAAATTCACCACATAAGAGTGCAAGTCCACGCATGAATTTAATGAGTTTAGCTGCTGAGCCTAATAGTGGTAAAAATGTGAATGATAAAGTTAAAATCACAAACCCTACGCTTTCACTTAATAAGAGTAATAATCACGCTAATAACGTAATATGGCCAACAAGTAACGAACAATTTAATTTAAAAGCAAATTATGAATTAGATGACAGCATAAAAGAGGGAGATACTTTTACTATTAAGTATGGTCAGTATATTAGACCGGGTGGTTTAGAACTTCCTGCAATAAAAACTCAACTACGTAGTAAGGATGGCTCTATTGTAGCTAATGGTGTATATGATAAAACTACAAATACGACGACTTATACATTTACTAACTATGTTGATCAATATCAAAATATTACAGGTAGTTTTGATTTAATTGCGACGCCTAAGAGGGAAACAGCAATTAAGGATAATCAGAATTATCCTATGGAAGTGACGATTGCTAACGAAGTAGTCAAAAAAGACTTCATTGTGGATTATGGTAATAAAAAGGACAATACAACTACAGCAGCGGTAGCAAATGTGGATAATGTAAATAATAAACATAACGAAGTTGTTTATCTAAACCAAAATAACCAAAACCCTAAATATGCTAAATATTTCTCAACAGTAAAAAATGGTAAATTTATACCAGGTGAAGTGAAAGTTTACGAAGTGACGGATACCAATGCGATGGTAGATAGCTTCAATCCTGATTTAAATAGTTCTAATGTAAAAGATGTGACAAGTCAATTTGCACCTAAAGTAAGTGCAGATGGTACTAGAGTTGATATCAATTTTGCTAGAAGTATGGCAAATGGTAAAAAGTATATTGTAACTCAAGCAGTGAGACCAACGGGAACTGGAAATGTTTATACCGAATATTGGTTAACAAGAGATGGTACTACCAATACAAATGATTTTTACCGTGGAACGAAGTCTACAACGGTGTCTTATCTCAATGGTTCTTCAACAGCACAAGGGGATAATCCTACATATAGTCTGGGTGACTATGTATGGTTAGATAAAAATAAAAACGGTGTTCAAGATGATGATGAGAAAGGTTTAGCAGGTGTTTATGTTACTCTTAAAGACAGTAACAATAGAGAATTGCAACGTGTAACTACTGATCAATCTGGACATTATCAGTTTGATAATTTACAAAATGGAACGTACACAGTCGAGTTTGCGATTCCTGATAATTACACGCCATCTCCCGCAAATAATTCTACAAATGATGCAATAGATTCAGATGGTGAACGTGATGGTACACGTAAAGTAGTTGTTGCCAAAGGAACAATTAATAATGCTGATAATATGACTGTAGATACTGGCTTTTATTTAACTCCTAAATACAATGTCGGAGATTATGTATGGGAAGATACAAATAAAGATGGTATCCAAGATGACAATGAAAAAGGAATTTCTGGTGTTAAAGTAACGTTAAAAAATAAAAATGGAGATACTATTGGCACAACGACAACAGATTCAAATGGTAAATATGAATTCACAGGTTTAGAGAACGGGGATTACACAATAGAATTTGAGACGCCGGAAGGCTACACACCGACTAAACAAAATTCGGGAAGTGACGAAGGTAAAGATTCAAACGGTACGAAAACAACAGTCACAGTCAAAGATGCAGATAATAAAACAATAGACTCAGGTTTCTACAAGCCAACATATAACTTAGGTGACTATGTATGGGAAGATACAAATAAAGATGGTATTCAAGACGACAGTGAAAAAGGGATTTCTGGTGTCAAAGTGACGTTAAAAGATAAAAATGGAAATGCCATTGGCACAACGACAACAGACGCAAGTGGTCATTATCAATTTAAAGGATTAGAAAATGGAAGCTACACAGTCGAGTTTGAGACACCATCAGGTTATACACCGACAAAAGCGAATTCAGGTCAGGATATAACTGTAGACTCCAACGGTATAACAACAACAGGCGTCATTAACGGAGCTGATAATCTCACAATTGATAGTGGTTTCTACAAAACACCAAAATATAGTGTCGGAGATTATGTATGGGAAGATACAAATAAAGATGGTATCCAAGATGACAATGAAAAAGGAATTTCTGGTGTTAAAGTAACGTTAAAGGATGAAAAAGGAAATATAATTAGCACTACAACAACTGATGAAAATGGGAAGTATCAATTTGATAATTTAGATAGTGGTAATTACATTATTCATTTTGAGAAACCGGAAGGCATGACTCAAACTACAGCAAATTCTGGAAATGATGATGAAAAAGATGCTGATGGGGAAGATGTTCGTGTAACGATTACTGATCATGATGACTTTAGTATAGATAATGGTTATTTTGACGATGATTCAGATAGTGATTCGGACGCAGACAGTGACTCGGATTCAGACAGTGACTCGGATTCCGATAGCGACTCGGATTCAGATAGTGATTCTGACTCAGACAGTGACTCAGATTCCGATAGCGACTCGGATTCAGATAGTGATTCCGACGCAGACAGCGATTCTGACTCAGATAGTGACTCAGACGCAGATAGTGATTCCGATTCCGACAGCGATTCGGATTCAGACAGCGACTCGGATTCAGATAGTGATTCCGACGCAGATAGTGACTCGGACTCAGATAGTGACTCCGATTCAGACAGTGATTCGGATTCCGATAGTGACTCGGATTCCGATAGTGACTCGGATTCAGACAGTGATTCGGACTCTGACAGCGACTCCGATTCAGATTCAGACAGTGACTCGGACTCAGATAGCGACTCGGACGCAGACAGTGACTCGGACGCAGACAGTGACTCCGATTCAGATAGTGATTCGGACGCAGACAGTGACTCGGATTCCGATAGTGACTCAGATTCAGACAGTGACTCCGACTCAGATAGTGATTCCGACTCCGACAGCGATTCGGACTCCGATAGTGACTCGGATTCAGACAGTGACTCGGACGCAGACAGCGACTCTGATTCCGATAGTGATTCAGACGCAGACAGTGACTCGGACTCTGATAAAAATGCAAAAGATAAATTACCTGATACAGGCGCTAATGAAGATCATGATTCTAAAGGCACATTACTTGGAACTTTATTTGCAGGTTTAGGAGCGTTATTATTAGGGAAGCGTCGCAAAAATAGAAAAAATAAAAATTAAATTATTCAAATGAAATTAGTGAAAGAAGCAGATACGACATTTGAATAGAAAGTATATTTAGTCCAACAAATATAAGGTGTTGATT
>OKOG01000298.1_pt1 | contig 3764 bp, 5 predicted proteins | sample 1610191 | NCBI WGS metagenome assembly OKOG01 (sample SAMN04436628, study PRJEB24849) | human gut metagenome | biome: human gut; feature: NICU; material: stool | host: Homo sapiens | place: USA: Saint Louis, MO | collected 2012-04-22
GGAATTATCTAGTGAATAGCTAGAAACTTGTATTTTTAAATGATAAAATATAACAAGTAGCAGAAAGGACTGACATTCGATATGACAGAAGTGGTAAAGATTTATCAACTGGTAGAAAATCTTTCTTTAGAAGTAGTCTACGGAGATGAAGAAAGCTTAAATAGAACAATTAAAACTGGTGAAATTTCCCGGCCAGGCTTAGAATTAACTGGGTATACAATTATTTGGGAGCAAAGAAATTACCTTTGCGGAACGAATGATGCCTGAAGAGCGTTTATTAGTGATGCGCCGTTTATGTGCGAAAGATACTCCAGCCTTTATAGTATCCAGAGGACTAGAAATCCCCGAAGAATTGATTACAGCAGCAAAAGAAAATGGGGTTTCTGTATTACGTTCACCGATTTCAACTTCCCGTTTATTAGGGGAGCTATCCAGTTATTTAGATGGTCGCTTAGCTGTTCGGACAAGTGTCCATGGGGTTTTAGTTGATGTTTATGGACTTGGTGTTTTGATTCAAGGAGATAGCGGTATTGGTAAAAGTGAAACAGCTTTAGAGCTTATTAAACGTGGACATCGGCTAATCGCAGACGATCGTGTCGATGTTTATCAGCAAGATGAATTAACCGTGGTGGGAGAGCCACCAAAAATTTTGCAGCATTTAATTGAAATTCGTGGTATCGGAATTATTGACGTCATGAACCTGTTTGGAGCTAGTGCGGTCCGCGGCTTTATGCAAGTTCAATTGGTCGTTTATTTAGAGGCATGGGAAAAAGACAAGAAATATGATCGTCTTGGTAGTGATGATGCAATGGTTGAAATAGCTAACGTTGATGTCCCTCAGATTCGTATTCCTGTTAAGACCGGCCGAAATGTGGCCATTATCATTGAAGTAGCAGCAATGAACTTCCGCGCGAAAACAATGGGCTATGATGCAACAAAAACGTTCGAAGAGCGCTTAACCCGTTTGATTGAAGAAAATTCAGGAGAATAGAAGGAGAAGATGTGATGATGTTAGCTCAAGTAAATTCAATTGCATTTCGCCTTTTCGGTATTCCCGTCTATTGGTATGCAATTATTATTGTTTCAGGGATTGCTTTAGCTGTTTGGCTAAGTAGTCGTGAAGCCGTTCGTGTTGGTTTAAAAGAAGATGATGTCTTTGACTTTATGCTCTGGGGATTACCTGCAGCAATTGTTGGCGCGCGCTTGTATTACGTCGCTTTTCAATGGCAAGATTATGTAGACAATCCGATTGAAATTTTCTTTACTCGAAATGGTGGCTTAGCGATTTATGGTGGTCTTATTGGTGGGGGACTGGCGCTGTTTTTCTTTACGCGTCATCGTTTCATTTCTACATGGACTTTTTTAGATATTGCTGCACCAAGTGTGATTTTAGCGCAAGCAATTGGTCGCTGGGGCAACTTTATGAATCATGAAGCCTATGGGCCAGCGACCACCAGACAATTTTTAGAAAATCTCCATTTACCAACGTTTATCATTGATAACATGAATATCAACGGAACGTATCATCAACCAACATTTTTATATGAATCTGTCTGGAATGTTTTAGGCTTTATCGTTTTAGTGTTATTACGCAAAAAGCCACACTTTTTAAAAGAAGGCGAAGTCTTTTTAGGTTATATAATATGGTATTCTTTCGGCCGTTTCTTCATCGAAGGCTTACGGATGGATAGTTTGTATGCGTTTAGTAACATTCGTGTCTCACAATTGTTGTCTTTAGTGATGTTCGTGGCAGCAATTGTTATTGTGATCGTTCGTAGAAGAAATCCCAATTTGAAATTTTACAATCGGGAGAAACAAAAGAAAAAAATAACAACTTCTTAATCCAACTTGATCGAAGAATATGGTAAACTAAAGAAGTAACGTTGTTTAGCGAAAGGAGAGTTTCACCGATGAAACAAAAAGTCGCTGTTTTAGGTCCAGGTTCCTGGGGGACAGCTTTAGCTCAAGTATTAGCCGAAAATGGACACGAGGTCTGTATTTGGGGAAATAAACCAGAGCAAATCGATGAAATAAATACAAAACACACCAACAAACATTATTTACCAGAATTAATCTTACCTACTTCAATTCAGGCAACCACTGATTTAGCCACTGCTTTAGTAGATGTGGATGCGGTACTGTTTGTGGTACCAACTAAAGCCATTCGTTCAGTAGCACAAGAAGTGGCCCAACATTTAAAAACAAAACCAATTATTATTCATGCAAGTAAAGGGCTCGAACAAGGTACACATAAGCGGATTTCAGAAGTGATAGCGGAAGAGATTCCAGCAGAAAAACGGCAAGGGATTGTGGTTTTATCTGGTCCAAGCCATGCAGAAGAAGTCGCTGTTCATGACATTACAACCATTACAGCAGCAAGCGAAAATTTAGCAGACGCTGTGTATGTGCAAGAGTTGTTTATGAATGATTACTTTAGAATTTATACGAATGATGATGTGATTGGTGTAGAAACAGGGGCGGCCTTAAAAAATATTATTGCTTTGGGCGCCGGAGCGATTCATGGCTTAGGCTTTGGTGATAATGCCAAAGCGGCAATTATGACTCGTGGTTTAGCAGAAATTAGTCGTTTAGGGGTTGCGATGGGAGCAAACCCATTAACATTTATTGGTTTAAGTGGTGTTGGGGATTTAATTGTTACTTGTACAAGTGTCCATTCTCGAAATTGGCGTGCGGGTAATTTATTAGGAAAAGGCCATAAGTTAGATGAAGTCTTAGAAAACATGGGCATGATTGTGGAAGGTGTTTCAACAACTAAAGCAGCCTATGAATTGGCACAACAACTAGAAGTCGAAATGCCAATCACAGAAACAATCTACAATGTCTTGTACAATGACGAAGATGTACAACAAGCAGCAAAAGAAATCATGTTGCGCGATGGCAAAACCGAAAACGAATTTACACTTGATTTTTAGGAGGAAAAAAGATGAAAGTTAAAAAGGCAGTTATTCCAGCAGCTGGGTTAGGAACACGTTTCTTGCCGGCTACCAAAGCGATGGCAAAAGAAATGTTACCGATTGTTGATAAACCAACGATTCAATTTATCGTAGAAGAAGCACTAGCTTCAGGAATCGAAGATATTTTAATTGTGACAGGCAAAGCCAAACGTCCGATTGAAGATCATTTCGATTCAAATGTTGAACTAGAAAATAACTTAAAAGAAAAAAATAAAACCGATTTATTGAAATTAGTCGAAGAAACAACGGATGTTAATTTACATTTTATTCGTCAATCCCATCCGAAAGGCTTAGGACACGCTGTTTTACAAGCGAAAGCATTTGTTGGCAATGAACCTTTTGTCGTGATGTTAGGCGACGATTTAATGGAAGATAAAGTGCCATTAACGAAACAATTAATGGATGATTACGAACAAACACATGCTTCGACAATTGCGGTAATGAAAGTACCCCATGAAGATACTTCAAAATATGGTATTATCAACCCAGAAAAAGAAATCGAAAAAGGACTATACAATGTCGAGAATTTTGTTGAAAAACCAAAACCCGAGGAAGCACCAAGTGATTTAGCGATTATCGGCCGTTATTTATTAACCCCTGAAATTTTTGATGTACTTGAAAATCAAAAGCCAGGCGCTGGTAACGAAATTCAGTTAACAGATGCGATTGACACTTTAAATAAAACACAACGCGTTTTTGCTCGTGAGTTTAAAGGAGAACGTTACGACGTTGGCGCGCAGGGGATGTGAATATCATGGAGGCGCAGGATGCGGAGGTTCCTCGCGGCCC
>OKOG01000300.1_pt1 | contig 3753 bp, 1 predicted proteins | sample 1610191 | NCBI WGS metagenome assembly OKOG01 (sample SAMN04436628, study PRJEB24849) | human gut metagenome | biome: human gut; feature: NICU; material: stool | host: Homo sapiens | place: USA: Saint Louis, MO | collected 2012-04-22
CAACAAGATAACAACGAAAGTGCTGTCGATAAGTGTCAAATTGGTAAGCCGATTCAAATTGAAAATATTAAACCAATTGAATCTATTATTGAGGAAGAGTTTAAAGTTGCAATAGAGGGTGTCATTTTTGATATAAACTAAAAAGAACTTAAAAGTGGTCGCCATATCGTAGAAATTAAAGTGACTGACTATACGGACTCTTTAGTTTTAAAAATGTTTACTCGTAAAAACAAAGATGATTTAGAACATTTTAAAGCGCTAAGTGTAGGTAAATGGGTTAGGGCTCAAGGTCGTATTGAAGAAGATACTTTTGTTAGGGATCTTGTCATGATGATGTCAGATATTGAAGAAATTAAAAAGACACCTAAACAAGATAAAGCAGAAGATAAGCGTGTAGAGTTTCATTTACATACGTCTATGAGTCAAATGGATGGTATTCCTAATATTAGTGCATATGTTGAACAAGCTGCTAAATGGGGGCACCAAGCTTTAGCAGTAACAGATCATAACGTAGTACAAGCTTTTCCTGATGCACATATTGCTGCCGAAAAACATGGTATTAAGATGATTTATGGTATGGAAGGTATGCTAGTAGACGATGGTGTTCCTATAGCTTATAAACCAACAGACCGTAATTTAAAAGATGCAACATATGTGGTGTTTGACGTAGAGACAACAGGTCTTTCTAATCAATATGATAAAATTATTGAATTAGCTGCAGTAAAAGTGCATAACGGTGAAATTATAGATAAGTTTGAACGTTTTAGTAATCCACATGAAAGATTATCTGAAACCATTATCAATCTTACACATATCACTGATGATATGTTAACTGATGCTCCCGAAATTGAAGAAGTGTTAACTGAATTTAAAGAGTGGGTTGGAGATGCTATATTTGTAGCTCATAATGCTTCATTTGATATGGGATTTATTGACACAGGATATGAAAGGTTAGGCTTTGGACCTTCTACAAACGGTGTAATTGATACACTTGAGCTTTCACGTACAATTAATACCGAATATGGGAAACATGGTTTGAATTTCCTTGCCAAAAAATATGGTGTCGAATTAACGCAACATCATAGAGCGATTTATGATACAGAAGCAACAGCTTATATTTTTATAAAAATGGTTCAACAAATGAAAGAACTAGGTGTGAACAACCATCTAGAAATTAATAAAAAATTAACTAATGAAGATGCATATAAAAGAGCTCGTCCATCTCACGTTACACTCATTGTTCAAAATCAAGAAGGTCTTAAAAATTTATTTAAAATAGTTAGTGCTTCATTAGTTAAGTATTATTACCGTACGCCAAGAATTCCACGTTCTCTTTTAAATGAATATCGAGAAGGGATCTTGATTGGTACAGCTTGTGATGAGGGTGAATTATTCACAGCAGTAATGCAGAAGGATCAGTCGGAAGTAGAAAAAATAGCAAAGTTCTATGATTTTATAGAAGTTCAACCGCCTGCGCTTTATCAAGATTTAATGGATAGAGAATTAATACGAGATAATGAAACGTTAACACAAATTTACAAGCGATTAATAGATGCTGGTAAAAGCGCTAATATCCCAGTGATTGCTACTGGTAACGCGCATTATCTATATGAACATGATGCTATAGCCAGAAAAATTTTAATTGCATCCCAACCAGGGAATCCATTAAATCGTTCAACATTACCAGAAGCTCACTTTAGAACCACTGATGAAATGTTAGATGATTTTCACTTCTTAGGTGAAGAAAAAGCATATGAAATCGTTGTAACAAATACAAATGAGCTCGCTAATAAAATTGAAAAAGTGGTTCCTATAAAAGATAAACTATTTACGCCAAGAATGGATGGGGCTAATGAAGAAATTCGTGAGTTGAGTTATTCTAATGCGAAAAAACTATATGGTGAAGATTTACCACAAATTGTTATAGATCGCCTTGAAAAGGAATTAGATAGTATTATTGGTAATGGCTTTTCTGTTATTTACCTCATATCTCAACGTTTGGTGAAGAAATCGCTAGATGATGGTTATTTAGTTGGATCGCGTGGTTCAGTTGGTTCTAGTTTCGTAGCAACAATGACTGAAATTACAGAAGTTAATCCGCTTCCACCACACTACATTTGTTCACATTGTAAGACAAGTGAGTTCTTTGATGATGGTTCGGTTGGATCTGGATTCGATTTACCAGATAAAAAATGTCCTACTTGTGGTAATGAATTAATTAAAGAAGGACAAGATATCCCTTTTGAGACATTCCTTGGATTTAAAGGAGATAAAGTTCCAGATATTGATTTGAACTTTAGTGGTGAATATCAACCTAACGCTCATAATTACACAAAAGTATTGTTTGGTGAAGATAAAGTATTTCGTGCTGGAACAATAGGTACTGTTGCTGAAAAAACAGCTTTTGGTTTCGTAAAAGGTTACTTAAATGATCAAGGTATTCACAAACGTGGTGCTGAAATTGATCGGTTGGTTAAAGGTTGTACAGGGGTCAAACGTACAACTGGTCAACATCCTGGAGGAATCATTGTTGTACCGGATTACATGGATATTTATGATTTTACACCGATTCAATTCCCAGCAGACGACCAAAGTGCAGCGTGGATGACAACCCATTTCGACTTCCATTCAATACACGATAATGTCTTAAAATTAGATATATTAGGACATGATGACCCAACGATGATTCGTATGTTACAAGACTTATCAGGAATTGACCCCAAAACTATACCAGTAGATGATAAAGAAACAATGCAAATATTTAGTGGTCCTGAGAGTTTAGGTGTTACAGAAGACGAAATATTATGTAAGACAGGTACATTTGGTGTACCAGAATTTGGTACTGGATTTGTACGTCAAATGCTTGAAGATACTAAGCCAACGACATTCTCAGAATTAGTTCAAATTTCAGGTTTATCTCATGGTACGGACGTTTGGTTAGGTAATGCACAAGAGTTAATTCGTCAAGGGATATGTGACTTATCTAGTGTGATAGGCTGTCGTGATGATATCATGGTATATCTGATGTATGCTGGACTTGAACCGTCAATGGCTTTTAAAACGATGGAATTTGTACGTAAAGGTCGTGGCTTAACAGATGAAATGGTTGAAGCGATGAAGGAAAATAACGTGCCAGATTGGTATTTAGATTCTTGTCGTAAAATTAAATATATGTTCCCTAAAGCTCATGCCGCTGCTTATGTACTGATGGCTGTAAGAATTGCATACTTTAAAGTACATCATCCACTATATTATTATGCAGCATACTTTACCATAAGAGCTTCCGATTTTGACCTTATAACAATGATTAAAGATAAAACGAGTATTCGTAATACAGTTAAAGAAATGTATTCACGATATATGGATTTAGGGAAAAAAGAGAAAGATGTATTAACTGTATTAGAAATAATGAATGAAATGGCGCATCGAGGTTTTCGATTGCAACCGATTAGTTTAGAAAAAAGCCAAGCTTTTGACTTCATCATTGAAGGGGATACATTGATTCCTCCATTCATTTCAGTGCCAGGACTTGGAGAAAACGTTGCACAAAGAATTGTTGAAGCGAGAGAAGAGGGACCATTTTTATCCAAAGAAGATTTAAATAAAAAAGCCGGCTTATCTCAAAAGGTTATTGACTATTTAGATGAATTAGGCTCATTGCCAGATTTACCTGACAAGGCACAATTGTCGATATTTGATATGTAAGCATTTCTAATTACTAAATTGATATCATATATGTTCAATCATCTTTAT
>OKOG01000313.1_pt1 | contig 3497 bp, 3 predicted proteins | sample 1610191 | NCBI WGS metagenome assembly OKOG01 (sample SAMN04436628, study PRJEB24849) | human gut metagenome | biome: human gut; feature: NICU; material: stool | host: Homo sapiens | place: USA: Saint Louis, MO | collected 2012-04-22
AAAAATTAAAACGTTGACAAATACAAAATTAACCGTTTATCATTTATCTTTAGTAATTCAATTTGCAAGGGGGAATAAACTTTGGCAGATAATTTAGTCATGGTTGAATCGCCTGCAAAAGCTAAAACCATTGAAAAATATTTAGGCAAAAGATATAAAGTTATTGCTTCAATGGGACATGTTCGTGACTTACCAAGAAGTCAAATGGGTGTCGACACTGAAGATAACTATGAACCAAAATATATTACAATTCGTGGCAAAGGTCCTGTAGTTAAAGATTTAAAAAAACATGCGAAAAAAGCAAAAAAAATATTTTTAGCTAGTGACCCTGACCGTGAAGGTGAAGCGATTGCTTGGCATTTATCAAAAATTTTAGAATTAGAAGATAGCAAAGAAAAGATGCTGTTAAAGATAGTTTTAAGCATCCTCGTGGTATTGAAATGGATTTAGTTGACGCGCAACAAGCACGTCGTATTTTAGATAGACTCGTTGGTTATAATATTTCTCCAGTATTATGGAAGAAAGTTAAAAAAGGGCTGTCTGCTGGGAGAGTTCAGTCAGTTGCTTTACGTTTAGTCATTGATCGTGAAAATGAAATTCGTAATTTTAAACCTGAAGAGTATTGGTCCATTGAAGGTGAATTTAGATACAAGAAATCTAAATTTACAGCTAAATTTCTACACTATAAAAATAAACCTTATAAGCTAAACAACAAAGACGATGTTCAAAGGATTACTGAAGCATTAAATGGTGATCAATTTGAAATCACAAATGTGAATCGTAAAGAAAAAACACGTTATCCTGCTCATCCATTTACTACATCAACCTTACAACAAGAAGCTGCACGTAAACTAAATTTTAAAGCACGCAAGACAATGATGTTAGCACAACAATTATACGAAGGTATTGACTTAAAGCGTCAAGGTACAGTAGGTTTAATTACGTATATGCGTACCGATTCTACTCGTATATCAACTTCTGCAAAATCAGAAGCGCAGCAATATATAAATGATAAATATGGTGAACAGTACGTGTCTCAGCGTAAATCATCGGGTAAACAGGGCGATCAAGATGCTCACGAAGCTATTAGACCTACTAGTACAATGCGAACTCCTGATGACATGAAAGCTTTTCTTACTAGAGATCAACACCGTCTATACAAATTAATTTGGGAAAGATTTGTAGCAAGTCAGATGGCTCCAGCTATTTTGGATACAGTAGCTTTAGATGTAACTCAAAACGACATTAAATTTAGAGCTAATGGTCAAACTATTAAATTTAAAGGTTTTATGACACTATATGTAGAAGCAAAAGATGATAAAGAGAATGATAAAGAAAATAAGCTTCCTCAACTAGATAAAGGAGATAAGGTAACTGCGACAAAGATTGAACCGGCACAACACTTTACACAACCTCCTCCTCGTTATACTGAGGCGCGTTTAGTTAAAACGCTTGAGGAACTTAAAATTGGAAGACCTTCAACATATGCTCCAACCATTGATACGATTCAAAAGCGGAACTACGTCAAGTTAGAAAGTAAACGCTTCATCCCAACTGAATTAGGAGAAATTGTTTATGAGCAAGTTAAAGAATACTTCCCAGAAATTATTGATGTAGAATTCACTGTAAACATGGAAACATTACTTGATAAAATTGCCGAAGGTGACATGAATTGGCGTAAAGTAATAGGAGACTTCTACAACAGTTTTAAACAAGATGTTGAACGCGCAGAATCTGAAATGGAAAAGATTGAGATTAAAGACGAGCCAGCTGGTGAAGATTGTGAAGTCTGTGGTTCTCCAATGGTTATTAAAATGGGAAGATATGGTAAGTTTATGGCATGTTCGAACTTTCCGGACTGTCGTAACACCAAAGCAATTGTCAAAACGATTGGTGTCACATGTCCGAAGTGTAATGAAGGAGATGTCGTAGAACGTAAATCAAAGAAAAATAGAATTTTCTATGGTTGTTCTAGATATCCAGAATGTGATTTTATTTCTTGGGATAAACCTGTTGGAAGAGATTGTCCTAAGTGTCATCATTACCTTGTGAACAAGAAAAAAGGTAAAAGTAGTCAAGTTGTGTGCTCCAACTGTGATTATGAAGAAGAAGTTCAAAAATAGATGAGTGATTTTAGGAGGGGCAAAATGACGCAAAAAGTAAACGTTGTAGGAGCTGGTTTAGCTGGCTCTGAAGCTGCATATCAATTAGCTCAACGTGGAATTAAAGTGAATTTAATTGAGATGCGTCCAGTTAAACAGACACCGGCGCACCATACAGATAAATTTGCTGAATTGGTATGTTCAAATTCATTGAGAGGTAATGCACTTACAAATGCTGTTGGTGTTCTTAAAGAGGAAATGAGACATTTAGACTCGTTAATTATCACATCAGCAGATAAAGCACGTGTGCCAGCGGGTGGTGCTTTAGCAGTGGATAGACATGATTTTGCTGGCTATATTACAGATACCTTAAGAAACCACCCTAACATCACTGTATTAAATGAAGAAGTTAATCATATACCAGAAGGTTATACGATTATTGCAACTGGCCCTCTAACTACTGAGCATTTAGCTCAAGAAATTGTTGATATTACTGGTAAAGATCAATTGTATTTTTACGATGCTGCCGCACCAATAATAGAAAAAGATTCAATTAATATGGATAAAGTATATTTGAAATCACGTTATGATAAAGGTGAAGCAGCGTATCTTAATTGTCCTATGACTGAAGAAGAGTTTAACCGGTTTTATGATGCAGTATTAGAAGCTGAAGTTGCACCAGTCAATGAGTTTGAAAAAGAAAAATATTTTGAAGGGTGTATGCCTTTTGAAGTCATGGCTGAAAGAGGGCGAAAAACTTTGTTATTTGGTCCGATGAAACCTGTTGGACTTGAAGATCCTAAGACTGGGAAACGCCCTTATGCAGTTGTTCAATTAAGACAAGATGATGCAGCTGGAACATTATATAATATTGTTGGCTTTCAAACACATTTAAAATGGGGTGCGCAAAAAGAAGTCATTCGTTTAATTCCAGGATTAGAAAATGTTGATATTGTAAGATATGGTGTGATGCACCGAAATACCTTTATTAATTCACCTGATGTTTTAAACGAAAAATATGAATTAAAAGGACATGATAATTTATATTTTGCTGGACAAATGACTGGCGTTGAAGGTTATGTTGAAAGTGCTGCCAGTGGATTAGTTGCAGGTATTAATCTTGCGCATAAAATTTTAGACAAAGGGGAAGTTATTTTCCCTAGAGAGACAATGATAGGTAGTATGGCTTACTACATATCACATGCCAAAAATGAGAAGAATTTTCAACCTATGAATGCCAATTTTGGTCTTTTACCATCTCTCGAAAAACGTATTAAAGATAAAAAAGAAAGATATGAAACACAAGCCAAAAGAGCGTTAGAGTATTTAGATAATTACAAACAAACGCTGTAAATTACAAATAGGTTAACTAGGTAGTGGGTAACTACCTGGTTT
>OKOG01000355.1_pt1 | contig 2998 bp, 1 predicted proteins | sample 1610191 | NCBI WGS metagenome assembly OKOG01 (sample SAMN04436628, study PRJEB24849) | human gut metagenome | biome: human gut; feature: NICU; material: stool | host: Homo sapiens | place: USA: Saint Louis, MO | collected 2012-04-22
AAGAAATAATGAGTAATAAAGAAGATGTTACAAACATTAATGGCGATATTTCTAATGCAACGATGTCACATACAAGTAATGATATTTCGAATACAGATTTTATTATTAGAGATTTAGACTTGAATCAAGAGCCAGAAATGCCACGTCAAAGTAAGAATTTTTGGCAAGATGCTTGGTCACAATTGAAACGTAATAAATTAGCAGTAATCGGAATGATAGGTTTGTTGCTTATAGTTATTATGGCATTTATAGGACCATTAATGAATAAACACGATTTTGCTGAGCAGAATGTTGATCATCGTAATCTCCCAGCAAAAATACCATTATTAGATCATGTTTCATTTTTACCTTTTGACGGTAAAGGTACGGACGGTAAAAATGCTTACAAAGAAGCAGGTGCGAAAGAAAACTATTGGTTTGGTACTGATCAACTTGGACGTGATTTATGGACACGTACTTGGAAAGGTGCTCAAATTTCACTTTATATTGGTGTAGTTGCTGCATTATTAGATATTTGTATTGGCGTTGTATATGGAGCCGTTTCTGGTTTCTTTGGAGGCAGGGTAGATGATGTGATGCAAAGGATTTTAGAAATTATTGCTTCTATACCCAATTTAATTGTCGTTATTTTATTCGTACTTATTTTTGAACCATCAATTTGGACTATTATATTAGCTATGTCAATTACTGGCTGGCTGGGGATGAGTAGAGTGGTACGTGGAGAATTTTTAAAATTGAAAAATCAAGAATTTGTTTTGGCATCTCAAACATTGGGTGCTTCTAAATTCAAGTTAATCTTTAAACATATATTACCTAACACATTAGGAGCAATTGTCGTTACATCAATGTTTACTGTTCCAAGTGCAATATTTTTCGAAGCATTTTTAAGCTTTATTGGAATAGGGGTGCCTGCACCTAAGACGTCATTAGGATCTCTTGTAAATGATGGGCGTGCAATGTTGTTGATACATCCTCATGAATTATTTATTCCAGCAATCATTTTAAGTTTATTGATTTTATTCTTCTATCTATTTAGTGATGGACTACGTGATGCATTCGACCCAAAAATGCGAAAATAAAGGAGGTAAAAGTAATGACAGAAACGGTATTAGAAGTAAATGATTTGCATGTTTCCTTTTATATTGCTGCAGGAGAAGTGCAAGCTGTCAGAGGCGTGGATTTTCATTTAAATAAAGGGGAAACGTTAGCAATTGTTGGAGAATCTGGATCTGGAAAATCTGTAACAACTAAGGCAATTACAAAACTTTTTCAAAAGGATACAGGAAGAATAAAAAAGGGAGAAATCTTATTTTTAGGTGAGGACTTAGCTCAGAAAAGTGAAAAAGAACTGATACAGCTAAGAGGTCGAGATATTTCAATGATATTTCAGGATCCTATGACTTCTTTAAATCCAACAATGCAAATCGGAAAGCAAGTCATGGAACCTTTGATTAAACATAAGAAATTAAGTAAAGCAAAGGCCAAGCAAAGGGCATTGGAAATTTTGAATTTAGTTGGGTTACCTCGTGCTGAAAAACGATTTAAAGCTTATCCACATCAATTTTCAGGAGGACAACGTCAGAGAATAGTTATTGCAATAGCATTGGCATGTGAGCCTAAAATATTAATTGCTGATGAGCCTACAACTGCTTTAGATGTGACAATGCAGGCTCAAATTTTAGATCTTATGAAAGAACTACAAAATAAGATTGAAACTTCAATTATCTTTATTACGCATGATTTAGGCGTTGTAGCAAATATTGCGGACAAAGTAGCCGTAATGTATGGGGGACAGATGGTTGAAACAGGGGATGTGAATGAAATATTTTATGATCCTAAACATCCCTATACCTGGGGATTGCTTTCTTCAATGCCTGATTTAACAACCAGTAATGACACAGACTTAATTGCAATTCCAGGTACACCACCAGATTTACTTCATCCACCAATTGGTGATGCTTTCGCACGTAGAAGTCGATATGCTTTAGATATTGATTTTAAAGAAGAACCACCTTGGTTCAAAATCTCACCCACACATTTTGTTAAATCTTGGTTATTAGATGCAAGAGCTCCAAAAGTTACGCCACCTTCAATGGTTCAAAAACGATTAAGAACAATGCCAAGTAATTATGTAACGAAAATGTATTATTACAAGTTAAAAACTTGAAACAGTATTTTAATCAAGGTAAACATAATGAAGTTAAAGCGATTGATAATATAAGTTTTGATGTTTATAAAGGGGAAACTTTAGGTCTAGTAGGAGAGTCTGGGTGTGGTAAATCAACGACTGGAAAAGCCATTATCAAATTAAATGATATTACTGATGGCGCAATCGAGTATGATGGTAAAGATATTCATCAAATTAGAAAACGTAAAGAGCGATTGAAGTTTAATAAAAAAATTCAAATGATATTTCAAGATCCTTATGCATCTCTAAATCCTCGGTTAAAGGTTATGGATATCGTAGCTGAAGGAATAGATATTCATAAACTTGCTAGTAGTCAGCGTGATCGAAAGAAACGTGTATACGACCTTTTAGAAACAGTTGGTTTAGGTAAAGAACACGCGAATCGTTATCCACATGAGTTTTCAGGCGGACAAAGACAACGTATTGGTATCGCACGTGCATTAGCTGTAGAGCCAGAATTTATTATTGCAGATGAACCGATATCAGCATTAGATGTATCGATTCAAGCTCAAGTCGTTAATCTTTTATTAAAGCTACAACGTGAACGTGATATTACTTTATTGTTTATTGCTCATGATTTATCAATGGTGAAATATATTTCCGATAGAATTGCAGTGATGCACTTCGGTAAAATTGTAGAAATTGGACCGGCTGATGATATTTATAATTATCCATTACATGATTATACTAAGTCATTATTAAGTGCCATTCCACAGCCTGATCCTGATGTTGAGAGAAATCGTCAACGTGTTTTATATCATGAAGATGCAACGCTTAATGAAGAACGTCAATTAAATGAAATTAGACCAC
>OKOG01000365.1_pt1 | contig 2803 bp, 3 predicted proteins | sample 1610191 | NCBI WGS metagenome assembly OKOG01 (sample SAMN04436628, study PRJEB24849) | human gut metagenome | biome: human gut; feature: NICU; material: stool | host: Homo sapiens | place: USA: Saint Louis, MO | collected 2012-04-22
GATTTATATTCTATCCACATTTTAGTGTAATGATTAACGAATACCTTTCATTGCTTTAGAAATCTTAGGAATAAACGCTAATATAATTAACGTAATCACGGTTGCAACAACACCTAAGAAGATAAAGTAATTGGTTTGACCAAGTGGTTTAATTAATTTAACTAATGTACCGTTAATGGCCTGAGCTGAAGCGTTAGTTAATAACCAAAGGCTCATCATTTGTGCGTTAAATGCCTTAGGTGCTAATTTAACTGCTGCACTACTACCAGTTGGAGAGAGACAAAGCTCACCAATAACACAGATAACGTATGAAAGAATAACCCAGTTAACTGAGAATTGTGTATCCCCATAAATATGACCGATTGCTCCCATAAGTATGTAGGATGCGCCTGCTAAAATAGTACCAATTGCAAACTTAATAGGTAGGCTAGGTTGTTTCTTTCCTAGCTTTTGCCATAAAAGAGTAACCACGGGTGCAAATAATAAAATAAATAATGGGTTAATACAGTTACGTGATTTTTAATACAACAGGTCATGTAACTGTATTATTTTTATGTGGAACAGAACTTTATGAAATCGTTTAACAGAGATTTTTATTTGTGATACAATTAAGGAGGATAAAATGAATTTCTATTTACATGGGAAAGGTATGGTGAATTGAATGGCTCCTAAGTTACAAGCCCAATTCGATGCAGTTAAAGTTTTAAATGAGACTCAATCGAAATTTGAAATGGTTCAAATTTTGGATGAAGACGGAAATGTCGTTAATGAAGACTTAGTACCTGATTTAACAGACGAACAATTAGTGGAATTAATGGAAAGAATGGTATGGACTAGAATTCTTGATCAACGTTCTATTTCGTTAAATAGACAAGGACGTTTAGGTTTCTATGCACCAACAGCAGGACAAGAAGCTTCACAATTAGCATCTCAGTATGCTTTAGAAAGTGAAGACTTCATTTTACCTGGTTATCGTGATGTGCCTCAGATTATTTGGCATGGCTTACCTCTTACAGACGCATTCTTATTCTCAAGAGGACACTTCAAAGGTAACCAATTCCCTGAGGGAGTTAATGCACTTAGCCCTCAAATTATTATCGGTGCACAATATATTCAAACTGCCGGTGTAGCGTTTGGACTTAAAAAACGTGGCAAAAATGCAGTCGCAATTACTTATACAGGTGATGGTGGTTCATCACAAGGTGACTTCTATGAAGGAATTAACTTTGCATCTGCATACAAAGCACCTGCAATTTTTGTAATTCAAAACAATAACTATGCCATCTCTACACCACGTAGTAAACAAACAGCTGCAGAAACATTAGCACAAAAGGCTATTTCAGTTGGTATCCCTGGAATTCAAGTTGATGGTATGGATGCTTTAGCTGTTTATCAAGCAACATTAGAAGCACGTGAACGTGCAGTAGCAGGAGAAGGTCCTACTGTTATCGAAACTTTAACTTATCGTTATGGACCACATACTATGGCTGGTGATGATCCTACTCGTTATAGAACTTCAGATGAAGATGCTGAATGGGAGAAAAAAGACCCATTAGTACGTTTCAGAAAATATTTAGAAGCTAAAGGTCTTTGGAATGAAGACAAAGAAAATGAAGTGGTTGAACGTGCAAAATCTGAAATAAAAGCAGCTATTAAAGAGGCTGACAATACAGAAAAACAAACTGTTACTTCTCTAATGGATATCATGTATGAAGAAATGCCTCAAAATTTAGCAGAACAATATGAAATTTACAAAGAGAAGGAGTCGAAGTAAGCCATGGCACAAATGACAATGGTTCAAGCGATTAACGATGCGCTTAAAAGTGAACTCAAAAGAGACGAAGACGTTTTAGTTTTCGGTGAAGACGTTGGTGTTAACGGTGGTGTATTCCGTGTTACTGAAGGTTTACAAAAAGAATTTGGCGAAGATCGAGTATTTGATACACCATTAGCAGAGTCTGGAATTGGTGGGCTTGCACTAGGCTTAGCAGTGACTGGCTTCCGTCCTGTTATGGAAATTCAATTCTTAGGATTCGTTTATGAAGTATTTGACGAAGTAGCTGGTCAAATTGCTCGTACTCGTTTCCGTTCAGGTGGAACTAAACCAGCGCCTGTTACAATTCGTACACCTTTTGGTGGTGGCGTCCACACTCCAGAGTTGCATGCTGATAATTTAGAAGGTATCTTAGCTCAATCACCTGGTTTGAAAGTAGTTATTCCATCAGGTCCTTATGATGCTAAAGGATTATTAATTTCTTCTATTCAAAGTAATGATCCAGTTGTATATCTAGAACATATGAAATTATATCGTTCTTTCCGTGAAGAGGTTCCTGAAGAAGAATACAAAATTGACATTGGAAAAGCCAATGTTAAAAAAGAAGGTAATGATATTACTCTAATATCTTACGGGGCAATGGTACAAGAATCACTAAAAGCTGCTGAAGAGTTAGAAAAAGATGGTTATTCAGTTGAAGTTATTGACTTACGTACTGTACAACCAATTGATATAGATACTTTAGTAGCATCAGTTGAGAAAACTGGACGTGCTGTAGTTGTACAAGAAGCACAAGTGGCAGCAGAATTAGCAGAGCGAGCAATTCTTTCATTAGAAGCTCCAATAGCTCGAGTAGCCGCATCAGATACAATTTATCCATTTACTCAAGCTGAAAACGTTTGGTTACCAAATAAAAAAGATATTATAGAGCAAGCTAAGGCAACTTTAGAATTCTAATTATTAAAAAAGCAAACGTAAAAATATCAATCAAATAAAGTTTACATTTAGTTGTAAGGTTTTCCTTACCTT
>OKOG01000407.1_pt1 | contig 2373 bp, 1 predicted proteins | sample 1610191 | NCBI WGS metagenome assembly OKOG01 (sample SAMN04436628, study PRJEB24849) | human gut metagenome | biome: human gut; feature: NICU; material: stool | host: Homo sapiens | place: USA: Saint Louis, MO | collected 2012-04-22
ATAAGTTTGCTTTCCGATACTTTCTATCGCATTCAAGATATATATTGGAATTATAAACAGGCATAATAGCTGATACAAGTATCTTTTCCATCCATTCACCCCTGCTCTTACTTTATTGCTTACTAGGTAAATAACACCCCATATTATCTCATACGCATACATATATTTCAATTAATCTTTTATAATGATTATCCACAGTTTTATCTCTCTGTAATAAAAACATACTAAGATTAGAGGGGAAATGCATTGACGGATGAATTTCCCCTCTATTGCTCTTTTAAGCGTAGAGTTGTAAGTGAAAGGATGACCGAACATAGCCTCTTTGACTTCGAGCCCCACACAAAAAAACAGTCTCCTTCACTAGAACAATTAAGCAAACTGCTAGTTGAAGCAGCCAAACAGACGGAATAATTCGAAAGTATTCTAGGAATTAGTAAACTCTCTGCAGGACTCATTATTGGTGTATTAGGTGACATTCGCCGTTTTTTTCTCACAAATAACTAAACGCTCTTACCAACTTCTTCACTTTTACGGATTTTTATCCGTTCGTCATGTGTCTGATGCCATGAGTTTCCTAATTTTTAATGGGCAAACAAGAAAATTATTTGATATTGTTGAAAACCGACAACTGCCTTGCTTAGAACGTTATTTTAATCGTTTTCCACTGTCTGTGCGGGAAAACGTTCAAATAGAAAAGATCCAGAGGATTTTATCCTCTGGATTTGACACGATTCTATAATTCCTCTTTCCCGATATTATTTGACAAAGAGTCTTTTTAAGTTACTTAACTAATTCACTTTTTGTACATAACGTTTATTTGAAGTGATATACCCTTGTGATGTTTTTAATCTTGGATAACCATTTTTACTATATTCAATTCCTTGCACTCTAATAGTAGTTCCTTTTTTTACTGGAGATCCAGGTGTTTTAAATTCTAAATCAGTATAATAACGATCATTGACAAGCATTACAATTTTTACTGGATTTTCTGTATAGTAGTTGTCAATATTACTGATTGCTGCTGAAACGATATCTTTTCTTGCCGTTAAATATCCTTGAGGTGTTACCAAGCGGGGATATCCAGTTGATGAATATTCAATTCCTTGCACTTCTACTAGTGTATTCTTTTTCACTGCGGCACCTTTGCTTGTAAAGTCGGCGTTGTTATAAAATGTTTCATCTTTCATTACTACTACTCGACCTGGATTAGTTGTGTAATACTTACTTAAGTCGGGCCCACTACTATTACCCATATTTAAAAAATTACTATAGGTCATGGAAATATCAAACGGACGCCCTTCATAATTAGCTAAACCAGGGAAATACATTTGCGAAGACCATTGCCAAGCACCATGGTCATTATTCCACTGCATGGAACTATCTGGAGTATATGGATATTGCGCTACCCATACTCTGTCTCTTCCGAAGGCGGAGGTGTCGATATAGCCATTTGTTAACCACCATTTGCCAACATACAACGCATCATTTTTATACCCTAGTGCCTTTAATTGCTGGTTAAACGCAACAGAATTAGCATGGGCGTTTCGCCCATTGTTTGTAAGCGTTGGATCTTCCGCATCATTAAACATTATGGTATTTTTATCTAAGCCAGAGTTAGCCGCCGCCTGAGCAAAATATCTTGCTTCATCTTGTGCTGTCGCAGCAGAGACATACATACTATAGTGATATGCTGAAACTTTTAAGCCCGCAGCTTTGGCATTTCTAATTTGGCCCGCAGCATATGGATTAACATACCAAGTTCCTTCTGTCAATTTAACCGAGACACCTGTTACACCATAGCTTTTAATTTTTTGATATTCAGCTACTGAAATGTCTCCATTCCAACTAGAAACGTCAATAAAATTCTTGCCAGGCAAATTAGGATCATTCGCATAGACGTTCGCAACTGTTGCTCGCGCTACCCTAGAAGAAATGCCATTTTTCATAGCATATGTTCCTTTTTTATGGTTCGTTCCTTCACGTGCTGCTTCTTGATAATCCGCTTCATCTTGGTCAATGGTCTTTTTTTCTACTTCAGAGCTTTGTGAGGCTTCTGTTTTACTATCTGTTGTGTTTGTTTCTGAAACAGAAGAATGTTCTTCCGTTGTACTATTTGTTGAAGAATCAAGAGACTCTTCTTTTGTGCTAGAAGTAGAACTATCTCTTTCAGAGGTATTTTCTTCTGTAACAGAAGATGTATCCTCCGTTGAATTAGTCGTTGTTTCTGACGTAGCTTGAGTGACCAAGCCAGTCTCCCCCGTTGTTTCTGTTTTTACAAGCTCTTCTCCAGATGCAATCACACTAAAACTATTTAATAATACGGTACAAATTAACATACCTGAAATGATTTTTTTCATGAAACTCTCCTTATAT
>OKOG01000579.1_pt1 | contig 1650 bp, 1 predicted proteins | sample 1610191 | NCBI WGS metagenome assembly OKOG01 (sample SAMN04436628, study PRJEB24849) | human gut metagenome | biome: human gut; feature: NICU; material: stool | host: Homo sapiens | place: USA: Saint Louis, MO | collected 2012-04-22
CATCAACAAGATCCCGATGCAAGCAATCAACCAGGCGAACAAAGTTCTTGGACCTCGTTTCATTACGAAATTTGGGACGCGGCAAGGGGTACTTGTACTCGGTAAGCAGTTACCACTCGCAATGGGCGCAGCCGCCGGCGCAAGCATAAACGCAGCATTCGGCCAAACCATCGTGCATTCAACGAAGAAGATACTAGGTCCTCCGCCCGAAAACTGGGGTCACCCGCTTGCCGATACAGGCAAAGAGCCCGATGCACCTGCTTCTGGCGACGCGGAGGCTGACCCCAAGTAACGATTGTTTGTGCGGCAACTGTCGCGATGGTTTGATCCAGAAACACATAGTCGATAGTGCCGTCAGACTCTACTTCGGCATGCTCAAGGAGCGTATGCCAACGAAATGGGCTGTATTCAATTTCTGAATTCTTCTCCAGTTCGGCGAGCTGTTGCTGATAGTGCTCGTAGGCGCGACGCCGAGTCTCCCGGTCAGTAATCTCATCAGCGACAGTCTTCTGATCAGCCAGTAGTTGGGCGTGCTGCTCAACCAAGGCGTTGAACCGGAGTTGGTAGTCTGCTTGATCGAGTGGGTCACGGGAGTTGAGCGCGATGAGTTCGTCGATTGCTGCTGCACCCGCGTTGACCTGACCAGCAAGTGCTGCTTCTCGCGCCTCGAGATCGCTGATCTCGAATCGCCCGCGCACCAAAGAATCAACGTTAATTCGAACCCGCCTTTTCGCAGCTAGTTGTCGGAGCGCTTGGGTGAAGTTGTCTTTTATCTGCTAGTCGGTCAGATGCGGAGTGGTGCACTTCATTTCGTCTGTGTATTTGTGGTTTCATCGCCTTATACGCTTCTCGTACTTCGAGCCTGCATGCCAGGTTTTCGATCGGTACCAGGATCCGCATTGACCGCACTTGATCTTCCCTGAGAACACACCCACGCGGGACCCAGACCGTCGACCGCGCTTGGCATCAGCAAGCTCAGATTGGACGAAGTCCCACACCTCGACTGGCACGATCGGTTCATGGTTGCCCATTACGTAGTACTGGGGCATTTCGCCTTCGTTCCTGACCTGCTTTTTGGTCAGAAAGTTGACGGTATACATCATTTGCAAGAGCGCTTCACCCTTGTACTTCTCATTGGTGAGACTCGCCCGGACACCGGCCCCAGTCCACGTTGTTCTGCCTCTGGCTGTGGTGTGGTCGCTGTCTTCGAGGTGCCTGGCAATGCCTGCCATGGATTGGCCCTCAAGGAATAGCCGGCAGATAGGCCTGACGGTGGCAGCTTGACTGGGGTTGATGACGAGGTTGCCGTCTTCACCCTTGTCGTATCCGAGGAAGCGGGAGTATGGGACGGTGACTTTGCCGTCGGCGAAGCGTTTGCGGTGTCCCCAGGTGACGTTTTCGGAGATGGAGCGGGCTTCTTCTTGCGCCAGCGAGCTCATGATGGTGATGAGGAGCTCGCCCTTTGCGTCGAAGGTCCAGATGCCTTCTTTTTCGAAGAAGACCTCCACGCCTTTGTCTTTGAGCGCTCGAACGGTGGTGAGCGAGTCGACGGTGTTGCGGGCGAAACGGGACACGCTCTTGGTGATGATCAGGTCGATCTTGCCGTCGAGCGCGTCGGTCACCATCTGCTGGAATCCGGCGCGGTGTTTG
>OKOG01000797.1_pt1 | contig 1239 bp, 2 predicted proteins | sample 1610191 | NCBI WGS metagenome assembly OKOG01 (sample SAMN04436628, study PRJEB24849) | human gut metagenome | biome: human gut; feature: NICU; material: stool | host: Homo sapiens | place: USA: Saint Louis, MO | collected 2012-04-22
AAGAACGTCCGAATCGAATTCTCGAGCCGATCCCACGTGCGTACACGAGTGATGACAGAGGACACTTCCTGCCCATACGCGCCGACGTTTTGCACGGGAGTGGCGCCCACCGTTCCTGGAATGCCTGAAAGCGCCTCGATCCCAATCATCTCGCGCTCGACCGCATACGCAACCGCAGCATCCCACGTGGTCCCAGCGAAGTATTCGACGCTCCGCCGCAGGCAGACGCAAGCGGAGTGCGGTCTTCGACCCGCGCCTCGCCTGTTGTCGACACCTCACAGGTCGCATCGATCCACGTCGGGCGATCCTCACCGACCGCGCGTACAACGGTTCCCTCGAAGGGGGCGTTCGACGCGACGAGATTCGAACCACCGCCCAGGACGAGCAGTTCCTCGCCCGCCGCATCTGCGTCGCGGACCGCAGCGATCAGTTCCTCTTCGGTGCGTGCCTCGACGTAGTGTTTGATCTCGCCACCGATGCGAAGAGTCGTGAGGTCCGAAAGCTTCACGCGAGCCTCACCACCGCGCGGCACTTCGTCAGCACCTTGTGCCCGTCAACACTCGCCGTGATGTCAATGCGCGCGCTGCCCTCTTCAGGGGTCACGAGTCCGACGGCTGCCTCAATATCAATGTCGACGCCACCGAGCGCAGGCACCTCGATCGGGCGCGTAAAGCGCGTCTCGTACGACACGAGTCGGCCCGGATCGCCGAGCCAATCGAGAACGGGGGCAATCACGGTGCCCATCGTGAGCATGCCGTGCGCGATAACGGAGGGAAGCCCTACCTCGCGTGCGAACGCGTCGTTGTAATGGATGGGGTTGAAGTCGCCAGAGGCGCCCGCATAGCGCACGAGGCTGTCGCGCGTGAAGCGTCGGGTCTCGCGTGCAACGACATCGCCCTTTGCGAGGGTTTCGAGCGTGGGAGTGGTGGGAGTGGTCATGATGTCGGTTAGCCTTCCTCGCCTCGAACAACGAGCGACGAACGGACGCTCGCGACATGCGCGCCTGCCTCATCGGTAAAGTCCACACGAGTCGTCACCATCGCGTGCGGCCCAACCTGCTTGAGAGCTTCGACGGTAAGGCTGGGAGGGAGTTCGTCGCCTGCCACAATCGCGCGGCTGAGGGTGAATGACTCCTCGGAGTGGACGACGCGCGAAAAGTCGATTCCGGCTTCCGGGTCGTTGATGTAGCCTGCCTCTTCTGCCTGGGCGAGCGTCACGAGGAATGTGGGCGGCGCGATA
>OKOG01000815.1_pt1 | contig 1218 bp, 1 predicted proteins | sample 1610191 | NCBI WGS metagenome assembly OKOG01 (sample SAMN04436628, study PRJEB24849) | human gut metagenome | biome: human gut; feature: NICU; material: stool | host: Homo sapiens | place: USA: Saint Louis, MO | collected 2012-04-22
AACGATAAATTTAAGTGGATGAGAGGGATTCGTTTTGCAAGATTTTGATAACTTAATTCCTGGCTGGTTTAAAACATTTGTTCAAGTCGGGAATGACTTAATTTGGTCTCAATATCTTATTGGATTATTATTAACAGCAGGTTTTTTCTTTACAATTAGTTCTAAATTTATTCAACTCAGAATGTTACCAGAGATGTTTAGAGCATTAACTGAAAAGCCAGTGGTGAGAAGGGTATTTCACCATTTCAAGCTTTTGCGATTAGTGCTGGGTCAAGAGTAGGAACTGGAAATATTGCCGGTGTTGCAACTGCTATTGTTCTTGGTGGCCCCGGTGCAGTCTTCTGGATGTGGATTATTGCTTTTATTGGTGCAGCTAGTGCATTTATGGAAGCAACGCTTGCTCAAGTTTATAAGGTACATGACAAAGAAGGTGGATTCCGTGGCGGACCAGCCTATTACATAACAAAAGGGCTAAACCAAAAATGGCTTGGAATTGTATTTGCTGTTTTAATTACAGTTACATTTGCTTTTGTATTTAATACTGTTCAAGCGAATACAATTGCTGAATCATTAAATACACAATACAATATTAGCCCGGTAATTACTGGAATAGTACTTGCAGTTATTACAGGTATTATCATCTTTGGTGGTGTTCGTAGCATAGCTACACTATCTTCACTTATTGTGCCTATTATGGCTATTGTTTATATAGGTATGGTTTTAATCATTTTATTACTCAATATAGATCAAATTGTACCTATGATTGGCACTATTATTAAAAGTGCATTCGGAGTTCAGCAGGTTACTGGTGGTGCTGTAGGAGCTGCTATTCTTCAAGGTATTAAACGTGGTTTATTCTCAAACGAAGCTGGTATGGGATCTGCACCTAATGCTGCTGCTACATCTGCTGTGCCCCATCCCGTTAAACAAGGTTTAATTCAATCATTAGGTGTATTCTTTGACACTATGCTTGTTTGTACAGCTACAGCAATTATGATTTTATTATATTCTGGTTTGCAATTTGGTGATAGCGCGCCTCAAGGTGTAGCAGTTACGCAATCAGCGTTGAACGAACATTTAGGTTCAGCAGGAGGTATTTTCTTAACTGTAGCAGTTACCTTATTTGCATTTTCATCTGTTGTAGGTAACTATTACTATGGACAATCCAATATTGAATTTTTATCTAACAATAAGATGATATTATTTATTTTTAGATGT
>OKOG01000821.1_pt1 | contig 1213 bp, 1 predicted proteins | sample 1610191 | NCBI WGS metagenome assembly OKOG01 (sample SAMN04436628, study PRJEB24849) | human gut metagenome | biome: human gut; feature: NICU; material: stool | host: Homo sapiens | place: USA: Saint Louis, MO | collected 2012-04-22
CATCGTGTGCGTGAGAACGTTCGAGGGAAGGGCGTTCTCGGTCTCGGTATCGGGGTGGGCATCCGCCTCAGGATCGATGAAGCCGTCGTCATCGTCGTCGCCTTCGCCACCGATCGACAGTCGCGGCGTGAGTTCGTCGAAGGCGTAGTCGCTCCCAAGGAGGAAGCCGCGGCGGAACGCGGCTCGACCCAGCATCGCGCTCGAGGCTGTCATGGCCAGGAATTGAGCGGCGAGCACGAGGGCCAGCATGCCCGCAATTGCCAACGACTGCGAGGCGATTGCCGCCCCCGCAAGCACGAGCACAAGGCCGAGGGTTTGCGGTTTGGACGCCGCGTGCATCCGCGAGAGAACGTCGTTGAAGCGAATGAGGCCAACCATCGCGATCGCGGCAACGAGCACGCCGATCACGATGAGAATCGAGCCGATAATCTCGGGGATGCTCACTGCTCGGCGTCCTTTCGCTCGGGGACGTCGGCGCGGGCCACGAAGCGGGCGAGGGCGAGGGCGGGGATAATCGCGAAGGTCGTTGCGGTCCATGCCGAGTAGAGCGCGAGCCCCATGATGACTTGCACAACGAGCATGTCGAGCGCGACGGCGCGGTCGAGAACGGTGGGGCCCACGATCATCCGGTAGACGATCGGAATCGAGATCAGACCGAGCGCGATCGCGGCGCTGAGGAGAATCGTCTCGAACATCAGCCGTGCCTCCTTCTCGTCCCGTAGCCGGCGCTTTCAAGGATGTCGCGCGCGGCGAAGGCCCGCAGCAGGCGTTCCTCTTGGCGAAGAATGCTCTCGTGCTGCGCCTTGATCTGCTCTTTCGTGGTCACGCCGATCGCGTGGAAGAACAGGGTTCCCGTGGCCCGCTGCGCCTCAACGACAACCGAGCCGGGAATGAGGGTTGCGAGAATACCCGTGAACGACAGGAACAGGTCGCTTCGTGACCGTAGCTGCACGGCGATCACGCTCGAGCCCGGGCTACCGGAGGGGCGCAGCGCGAAGCGCGCCACCTGGATGCTGCCCGCGACGAGGTCTTTCGCGAAAACGGCGAGAAACACGAGCGCGCTCACGGGGCGTAGGGTGACTTCGCGGCTCAGCGGTGGCGCGGGGAGAATAACGTAGATGAGGGCGCCGAGGAGGAGTCCGCCGAGGACACTCAGGACGCTGAATTCTCCCCACAGGAGGCACCACGCGAGGGCACCTCCGAGGATGCCGAG
>OKOG01000832.1_pt1 | contig 1198 bp, 1 predicted proteins | sample 1610191 | NCBI WGS metagenome assembly OKOG01 (sample SAMN04436628, study PRJEB24849) | human gut metagenome | biome: human gut; feature: NICU; material: stool | host: Homo sapiens | place: USA: Saint Louis, MO | collected 2012-04-22
GGTCCGACGGTTGCTTTAACCTGAAGGGCGCTCCCGGCATCAATCGCCGGGAGCGCCCTTTGTGTACTAGGCGGCGCGTGCCGCGTGGAGCGTTACTTCGCCTCGTGCACCTCAGCGTCGCCGCCGGCCACGCTCGAGTCGCTCGAGGTATCGGTGGCCTTCACCTTCGGCGTGCTCGCCCTGTGGGAGGCGCGCACCTCCTGCGCCTTGTCCTTAGCCGTCGACGCCGCGTCCTTCGCGACCTTCGAGACAGTTTCGCGCGCCTGGCCAACCTTCTCCTGCACGCGCGGGTCATCGACGTACTGCTTGGCGGTCGCCTCAAGCTTTTCGTAGGGCTCACGGCCCGTCTTCGAGCCGATCACAAAACCGATAGCGATGCCAGTTGCAAGAATGAGCTTGTTCTTCATGGTTCCTCCTCCAAGAGGGATGTCTACGGACACAGCCATCGTGGCACACGGTGCTGGAGGGAACCCGGCCGTCAACTCTCGCTGCCCGAAAGATCAATCCGCTCGATTCCGCAGTACACGTTGAAGCGCCCATCATCACCCTCGCTTCGCACAAATCCACACAGGGTGATGCCGAGCCTTTGGGCGGTATCGATTGCGAGAGAGGAAGGGGCGCTCACGCACGCGATGAGGCCTATGCCGGCCATCGCGGCTTTCTGCACGATTTCGAAGGAGGCGCGTGAACTGACGAGAAGCACGGCGTCGTTGAGGGGCAGGCGATCCTCAAGGAGGGCCCAGCCGATCACTTTGTCGACGGCGTTGTGGCGGCCGACGTCCTCGCGCAGAACGAGGCGCTCCCCCTCCGGGGTCAACAGGGCCGCCGCATGCACACCGCCGGTTTTCGAGAACGCCGCCTGGCCATCGCCGAGCTCGCGCTGCGCGCGAAGAAGGTGTGATGGCTGCATGGCAAACGTCGGAACGAAATCGTGACACACGCCACATGCGCTCGAGGTAAGGAACGGCTTCGTGATCACCGGGGCTGTGGTGATGGTGCGGGTGGTGAAGTCCATGACGTTGTAGGTGTTGCGTTCGAATCCGGAGTCGTCTTCGACGACGGCCCCGTCGCAGTAGCGAGCTTCGCGAATGTCATCGCGGTTCGTGATGTAACCCTCGGCATGAAGGAAACCGTGGATCAGTTCAACATCGTGGCCCGGGGTGCGCATCGTCATGGAGAGCTGCTGACCGTTGAGACG
>OKOG01000877.1_pt1 | contig 1145 bp, 1 predicted proteins | sample 1610191 | NCBI WGS metagenome assembly OKOG01 (sample SAMN04436628, study PRJEB24849) | human gut metagenome | biome: human gut; feature: NICU; material: stool | host: Homo sapiens | place: USA: Saint Louis, MO | collected 2012-04-22
TTTAGTTGGCTTTGCTCTAATTCAAGCTTCTCAGTTTCCACTTGATCAAATTGTAAATTATAATTTTTTAAAGCTTTATCTCCCTGTAATTTAACTTCTTCACAAATGTGACTCACTATCTCGTACAAAGATTCATTTAGAGATTCAACATTATTAAATTCTTTTAAAAATTGTTGTGCGCTAAGCATAGCTAATAGACACTCCCAACTGCTTGATTAGTCTCTCTATTTCAGATGATTGCTTAAAATATGATTCTTTATTTGTAATTAACTTAGCGTTAATTTCACTGATATACTTTTTCTCAACGAGCCCGTTAGCTGTAAGCGTAGAACCAGTTTGTACAATATCTACAATAGCATCAACCATATCCACTACACATGACATCACTTCTACATCCATACCTTCTTTATTGAAGAATTGAGTAGCTGTATGTACATAGCTCGTTGCTACTTTTTTATAGCAAGATGTTTCTGGCTTTGCCGCCAACGCAAAATGACATTTACCAAATGGCAAATCGAGTAATTTATTAATATTATATTTTTGACCATTCAGAATATCACTCCCCACAATTCCTACATCAGCAATACCTTGTTCTACATAAGTAGGAACATCGCTTCCTTTAACTAAAATCATTTCAATGTTGTCGACTGTAAGCAATAACTGTCGCTGTCTATTTAAAAGTACAGTTGCAATATCTATCTGATTAACTTGTTGTAAATATTCGATAAAACTCTTTAATAAACGACCCTTTGCTAATGCAACTCGTAACATGGTGTTCCACCTCACCTTTTATAATTAAAGTGTTAATCCTAAACCAAAACCTTCTAGTGAACCGTGATAATATCCACCTGTCAAAACGCTATGAGTAGTATTTTTAAGATGACATTTTATAAAAATACCTTTGTAATAAGATCTAGGCGCTTGTGCAGTTACATCAAGGTGGATTTCAGTAATCCCATGATCAGTAAACCATTGTGCCCAAGATTGAATTGCCACCATTGCAGGGTGTCGCTCAGGTAAATAATGAGAGAGTATTTTAAGTTGATTTAATGTGTTCTCTTTAAGAATTTGAATGATGGGATGATTGAAAGTTAGTTTTTGAATAAGCCCTGATAAATTACGTTCTTCTATCATCTCCATAACTT
>OKOG01000903.1_pt1 | contig 1114 bp, 1 predicted proteins | sample 1610191 | NCBI WGS metagenome assembly OKOG01 (sample SAMN04436628, study PRJEB24849) | human gut metagenome | biome: human gut; feature: NICU; material: stool | host: Homo sapiens | place: USA: Saint Louis, MO | collected 2012-04-22
TCATAGCCACGCTGTTCTCGGCAAGAGTGAGGCGCGCACTCGTGGCGTGGGAGTGGCGGAGGATGTTGGTGGTGGCTTCGCGGACGAACCAGGCGGCGTCCTCTCGACGGTTGTCGGGAACGTCGAGCGAGTCGCCGTCGACGTGGACGTTGATGCGCGAGGCGCCAAGGAGCGCACGGGCTTCGGCGATTTCAGTGGCGAGATTGATGTGCCGGTAGCCGTGGGCGACGGCGCGCATATCGGCGGTTCGCGAAGTTCCGTCATGGCGTTCCTATCGCCGCGTTCGACGAGGGCGGTCGCCACCTGTGTTTTGAGGCTGATCGCCGCAAGTCGCTGCCCCATCGTGTCGTGAAGCTCTTGGGCGAAGCGAAGTCGTTCCGCGCTGACGTGGAGTTCGGCATCGAGCTGACGGGCGCGGTCAGCGTCGCGCAAAACGTCGAGGCCCCAGAAGGCGGAGAGGGTGGCGGTGAGGAAGATGAGGGGAATGCAGATTGACGTGAGGGCGGTGCTGGTATCGATCCTGAGCTGCGTTGCGCACGTGAGAAGGGCAGCGACGGTGACGGCGAGCCACTTGTGTCGCATCCACGGCGCGTGGGCGAGTGCAAAGAGCGCGGTGCACAGAATCGCGTAGACGCTTGCCCACGCCCCGATCGAAACGGGCGCGAGCACGGACACGAGGATGCACACGATCCAGCTCACGAGCACCAGAATGAAACTGACCCTCGCTCCACGCGCCCGTCCCCGTCTTTCAGGAAATAGTTCGAATGCGGGTTCGCGTAGGAGAGTGATGCTCACGAGGAGCGTGAGGGCGGCCGTGCCGACTGCCCACAGCAGAGGTGTGAGGCCCGCATGCTTCGAGGTTGTTGCCGTGATACTGGGGATGGCAAAGAGGAACCAAGTGAAGAGTGCCGCAAGCGCGACGGACCACTTCGTGTAGAGCGCGTATTTCTCCATGCTGCGAACGCGCGCCGGTTCTGCGGCGTGGTCGCCCGTGGCGGTGCTCATGCGGTGTCCTCTGTTCGTTGGCGGAAAAGGGGAAGCTGGCGGGGCCGAGAGAAGCCCCACCAGTGTCCCACGGGTCGTAGCCGACGGTTTACCGGTTAGATTCCCACTT
>OKOG01001010.1_pt1 | contig 1024 bp, 2 predicted proteins | sample 1610191 | NCBI WGS metagenome assembly OKOG01 (sample SAMN04436628, study PRJEB24849) | human gut metagenome | biome: human gut; feature: NICU; material: stool | host: Homo sapiens | place: USA: Saint Louis, MO | collected 2012-04-22
GTGGTGGGGTCCCGAGTGTCGTGGAAAAGGGTGTAGTCACAGTGTCCTAAATTCTTCAGCTGGTGTGCTGCGCGAGGACGCTCTGGTAGGCGTCTACGGCGGCGTGGATGCGCGCCGCGACCTCCGGCTCGACCGTTCCGAGCGGGGCGCGGCAGCCAGCGTGCGGAAGCACGCCGAGGTGTGTAAGGGCCTCTTTGATCGCCATCGTTCCTGGGCCCTGGTTCATGATCGCGTCAACAAAGTCGATGCGCGAAGCGTGGAGCCTTTGCGCGAGCGCGAGGTCGCACTGTTCGAGGGCGTCGAACATGAGACGGTCGAGCCTGCCGGTGAGGTGGCTCGTGACAGAGACCGTTCCAACTGCACCGATCGAAAGCCACGGCAGGTTGAGAGCGTCTTCACCGGAGTAAATATCGAGGCCCGTGTCACGGATGAGCTTGGAGGCCTCGTGCATGTCCCCCTTGGCTTCCTTGAGGGCAACGATGTTCGGGTGCTGGGACAGTTCGACGGCGCTCTCGTATTCGATAGGATGCCTGAGCGACCGGGAATGTCGTAGAGCATCGCCGGCAGGTCGACGGCGTTGACGATCTCGAGCGTGTGCGCGATCAGGCCGCGCTGCGTGGGCTTGGAGTAGTACGGAGTTGCGAGCAGGAGGCCGTCGGCATTGCCGCCCTCTTCGATCGCGCGTGCAAGCGCGACAGAGTGACGCGTATCGTTCGTGCCCGCCCCCGCGAGGAGGGTGACATCCGCGCCAACTGCCTCGCGCACAGTCGCGAGAATCGCGAGCTTTTCCTCATCGCTCGTAGTGGGCGATTCGCCCGTCGTGCCGTTCGCGACGATGAGATCGTGGCCTTCGTCGACGAGATGGCGCGCGAGGCCGGCGAGAGCCTCGTGATCGACCTTCTCGAGATCCTCAGTGAAGGGCGTGACGATAGCGACGCCGAGACGTCCAAATACCGGTGCTTCTTGACTCACGGCGCCACCCGACCGCCCGCGTTGAACGCCTCGTAGGTGAGGGGCATCGCCT